>Ga0310691_10000076_pt1 | contig 191637 bp, 170 predicted proteins | sample 176DNAGHGlowgp2_FD_203887 | JGI IMG/M metagenome (GOLD analysis project Ga0310691, IMG submission 203887) | Sheep rumen microbial communities from Palmerston North, Manawatu-Wanganui, New Zealand - 1766 DNA GHGlow gp2 (v2) (version 2) | ecosystem: Host-associated > Mammals > Digestive system...
TCGGACTATCTCTTTTTCCGCTCCCGGAATCAGCGTAGAAAAAGCAAAAACAAGTTCAGAAAACGTTCTGAACCGGCGTTAGCATGCTCAAAATCAGAGTTTTCTACAAATCTGAGTGTTTGAAGCTTGTTTTAGCATCTTCAGGAGCTGAAAACGCTTAGTTTTGAACATTTAAAAGGGGCGCCGCTAAGTGAATTTACTTCACTTTTGCGACAACCCCTATATTAAAACTTTGCTTCATTGGTAAAAGATGAGCACCGTCTTTTCAAAACCTTTGATTTTATTGAGCTCTAGCTAAAGGTTTTCACATCGTATGCCAATTTTGCATGAATAATTGGTGTGCGAATAATTGACGTATCATGCAGGCTTACATCCCTTACATCTTTTCTTACATCTGTTGCCCCGAAAGATATAGTGGGCAGGCGGAAGATACTGCAATAACACTGGGGGGAAAATATCATATACTCGGAAGTTATCCGAGATAATACCTAATTTCATTCGGTCATGATTTTGTTGTGTGGCTTTGACACCATTATTACGACAAAAGATATCTAAAACCTTGCATCTGCAATAAAATCATTTTTATATAGCTGCGCTCTCTGTTATAAGGTGCCAAATATAGTTCGATGTGTTTATTAATTTGTTACTGCTCAATCTTTAGTAATAATGACTCTGACTCTTCCGTTAAGGCTCCACTGTCTGTGAGAATGGGAGTGTCAAGAACCGCCTTAACGCTTGTAACTGTCGCAGCTGCTGAAGCAATAGTCTTCTTGCTCTGTTCAGAAAATTGAGAATAGTCGACACCCTCAGACTTGATTATATCTTCCATCGCAAAAGTAAGAGGTGTAAGGTATGCATCCAGGCGAGCCAGCAAATTGTAAAACATATAGCATCTTCGCCTTATCGCAATGCATTCAAGAGAGCCATTCTCAAGTTCTTCGCAAATCTCATTCGTCTGATATGCATTTGCTCTGGCATTTTCAAGGTTTTTACCAGCTTTTGAACCTACGATAATACCCATGCATAATAAGGCTGGACCTGCTACGATTCCGCCAAGCACAGCGGCGCCACCTGCCATTCCAGCACCACCTGCGGCCAATGATCCGCCGCCAAACCATGCAAGAGTAGCATTTGTTGCTGCAACACCATGAAGAGAAGCTATGGCTGTTCCCGTTGAGGCTGTTGCCAAAGCGGAGGCAGCGCTATATGCACCGAAAGCAGTTAATGCACCGCCTGCAATTCCTGTAGCAGAACCCTGTATGAGAGAAGAAGAAAACTTGGTCAGTTCCTTCATTTCAGCGAATTCTTTTGTTCCCATCTGTATTTTGCTAAGCTCGTTGAGCCCTTCGGACTCTCTGAAATCAACGTTCTTCAGCTGTGAGAACGCATCTACGAATTTGGTAACACTTCCGTTGAGAACCGATACTTTTTCATCACCAAGATCCTGCAAAGATCTGCTGCATTTCTTACGCATATCTTCAAGTCTTAGTGAAGCATTCTCTGCACGCTGATTAGAGTCCTGGTTAATCTTTTTAGCACGGTGTTGGTCATAGCCGCCCTTAGCACCGATTCCGACACCAGAAACGCCCATTGCAATTGTCGCTCCGAGAATTATAAAAGGGATTGGCATATCAGGTTCCCTCCTTGTTATCATTAATGTCTCGATAATACTTTGACGCTATCTTTCCAAAGAATTCGCTAGTCTTCTTCTTCGCATTCTTTGCAGTCTTTACTGCTCCGTCTCCAACTTTTTTAGCAACCGGGGTAACTACAGATCCGACTTTATCAGTAACAGGCTTTACTGTCTGCCCGACCTTATCTGTAACTGGCTTTACCTTCTCATCAATCTTGGATTTTGTTTTATCGAAGAAATCAGGCTTGTATTCATAAGGATGATCCGCATCGATCTCGTCAGCAATAAGGTATTCTGCAGATTCTGTGATGATTTTCTGTCTCTTTTCCAGTTCATCAATAATGGGTCGCATCTCGGAATAAGGACGAGATGTCTGATTAACCCAATCAATCTCATTTTGTATTGAAGTCAAGGTTTTCATCATCTGTTCCATTTCGAGAACGATGCTTTTATCTACATCCATCTTTCTTGCCACATGGTTTATCAGTCTTTTCTCTGATTCATCATATTTCTGGTTGCTGAAAGCGGCTGCAAATAAATCCCATATTAGGAGTCTGGGTGTAATTCCCTGATCATCTTCCTTTGCTTCATGAGTTAAAGCTTCGTCAACAGCCTCGGATATCAGGTCATAATAATCATCCGTCGTATTAATAAAAGCATCTCTGCACTCGGATTCAAGGTCTTGAGAATATTCCATGAAATTAATAGGATCCAAGCTCATTCCAATACTACGGAAATGCCCGAGTTCAACATCGTCAATTGTTCCGTCTATGGCAAGCAGATAATAAAAGATTTTTAGTGCGCATCGCGTTTCAATTACTTTCATTTAATGCTCCTCATAACTTAAAATCGTCATCTGAAGACATGAGTCCGTCAAATTCATCTTGAGAATGGAACTGCATATCATCCTTACCAAGCTGACTCTGTATCTTCGCATTAGCTTCAATGAATGCATCAGAGTCATTGTTTAAGATAGCTTCATCCATATTGCTGAAAGCTTCATCAAATATGGTCAGGTTATCAATAAAGTATGTTGAGGTGGTGCTCTCGATTTCTTTGCGATAATCCGTGAGTATCTGAATGTGCTCCTCGCATTCTTTCTGGACGCGAATTCGTTCTTCTTTTGCTTCGTTATAATCTTCTATAGATTCCTTTAGTGTCTTTACAACCTTAATACTTGCCGGGACAAAGCCTATCGGTATATCAGAAACGGCAGCAACGATTTCGTTATCTTTGATTTTCCCCGATATCATTGTGAAATCGTCATAACACTTTTCCAGTTTCTCAGGAGTAAGAGCAACTCCTATCCCTGCCAACCCGAGTCGTGCAACGCCTATATAGTTGATTCCGAGCAAGAAATCCTTGGCAAAGCCATACTTGTTGCCAGGATTTTTAATAGCTGCCTTAACACCTGCTGCCGTAATATCAACGGTTGAGAATGAGGCTGAGGAAATCAGAAGCATTTTGCTGAGTTCAGGATTATTAAAAGGAAGAAAAGCCTTAGCATCGATCTTCTTCAAATCTTCGAATGAAGTAATATTCGTCCTGTTAAGCTCATCAACGAAGCGTGTAATTGCAAAGAAAGCACGGACTATACATTCGTTGACCAGTACAGGGATTGTCTGTTTTGTCAGCTCATGACCCAAACCGATCTCTGTTCTCAAATCAAAAGGTATTTCTGTTCCTGTTATCACTTTGCCGTCAGCATCATGATCTGCAAGAAGTCTTCCGCTGAACAAGTTCTGGACCATGACAGAGAAATTATCCCTGTCAGTATTACCGGCCTTCCCTACTAGCTTTCTGATCTTTTCGTTTGAAGAAATCTCCTTAAGGAAGGATAGGACTGGACCGGGAAGTCCCGTACCATAACCACCTTTTTTAATTGTTCCGCTTGATCCAGCCATATCGCTGATCATATGGAAGTACCAATTGATAGTTCCGTTCCAAACTTTGTTTATGGGATTGTCATAGATGCTATCAAGACCTTTACCGGTTATCTTCACTGGATCCTGAAATGCTCCGAACTTGTCAGTGCCATATGCTTTACCCGTAAACTGACCAGCAATAGTACAAAACCAGCCTACAGGTGTAGGGTGATGAGAGAAATCATAGAGGTGATGATGTTTGGCTCCTCCGAATTTATTCTCCATAGGATCGGAAGGAATCTTATACTTATCTTCGAGGAATTTTACGGCATCATAAAGACTATCGAAGTCTCTTCCGTCTTTTGCTTGACGCTTTGCTGTCTTTTTAACAAAATCCTCAACCTGTTCGCTTCCCCATTTTTTTGCTTCAGTCAAAGAGATGTCGCCGACAATGAATGTATCAACAATTAATGCTGTAAGAGCACCGCTGGCAATTGAAACCGCAATATCAGAATTATTCATCGTAACACCTCATGAGATGTGTATGCTAATAAATATATCTTCTATATTTTACTCTGCATATAGTGATATTATTAGGACCGTTCTATGAATAATTTATAAACAATCCAAGTTTTTACACTTAATTCACCGAATGCAGATGTGTGATAATACCAACGCAAAATCCAAACTCTGATTCCTCTCCAGCGCCACCATTGACGATATCGGTGAAGTCATCAGAGCAGGTACTATTATCACGGCATTTTTCATGGGACCGCTTGTGGATTTCTTAGCCAACAAACTTGCAAATCCCGTCCTGTACGGAAAAATCCGGGTAGCAAAATAAGTTAGCCTTCAACAGCTTCCATCTTAACGACACGTCCAACCAATTTCCTGTGTGCTATCTGTAACAACTGCTGCTTTCTGATTATTTGACATAAGCTTCTTATCGACTGATTGATAATACCAACTCTGTCATTTGAGCTCAAATGACTATTAATTATATATTCGAGTTGCTTTCAGAAACGTATTCTTCTATACTTTTGGCTGAACTCAGAAATTTTAATTTAGTGCTATTATCTGTTATCTCATCATATTCACTATAATCTTTTTCATCTTTAAAAAGCAAAATACCTGTAAAGCTTTTTTTATTCCCAGATGCACTATTGAATGATACTCTGAACTGGCCGTTGTTTAGCTGGTCTATACTCCCTATATTTATATTATAAACTGCATATAAAGCGATTAGGTTTATTTCCTCACCGAACAAAACAAATTGTTTTTTATCAGCATATAAAAAAGCAAAATTGCTATTATTATCTTTAAGTTCTTTGACCACTTCTTCCTTTAATTCAGTATAATCCATTGAATTAATATACTTATTCAGCCTAACAGGCATACGGCGAACAAGTGCATTATAGACTGTTTCCATAGTAGTTAAGTTTTCATTATTAAAATCCATTTTTATTGGTGAGAATTTAATTCCTAAATACTTCTCAATTTCAAGCAACTTTTGACAAGCTGCTATTAGCATAGGATTTATAAAACTATTCTTATTAGAAAGATCATACGCCACCATTAGAGCATTAAGCATTTCAGAAGTGCTTTTGGCATTCTTTAATCTTAATCTGAATGTAATTTTATTGTTCTTGGGATTTGGCTTATGCGTATCAAAAGCTGGATCAACACAATACTCAAGCTGCAAAGGTTTATCATCTTCAGTAATATATGATTCTACATAAACACTTTCATTAGGAATACGCCAAGTTTTAAGTGAAATACTATATTCACCATCTTTAGTCGAATACGTTACTTGTTTAGGCTCTGGAAAAGGGTAGGGTTTAGCAATCATATGGCCATTAGAAAAGTCCAATTTATCGTATACATTCCAGCTAAACTTTTCAACTGGCATTTCTTTACCATTTATGATTATATATCCAGGTTTAATTAATGAGAACGTTATAGTTCTTTGTGTGTTATAGCTATAATTAATAATGTCTTCCGCTTTGGGATTTTTGCCTAAAACACGTTTCATTCTTTCATCCAGGTTAACAGTAAAGCCGCTAATTCTAACATCTTTACCACCAATTATTACATTACCATCTTTGTCCATTTGATATTTAGTACCTTGGGGTAAATCTTTGCTTAAGTAATCAAGAACCTTAGCCGGCATTGCCAACTCAGGATCATGATTATTCCTAAAGCATTTGTCAAAATCAATTTTCATTAGAAGTCCCCCTTTATTTCTTCCCATATTATTATTTTGGGTAAAAGGTCATATAATTCTTTATTTGATATTAATCTATTACTTTCCCACTCAGTAATTATATCGATGAGTTTTCTAAAATCATTAATATCTTTAATAACTACATATTTTAAATCTGCATACTCAAAGTTAAGTGTTACTGACTCCTCGTTAGATAACATATCGTTATACGTTTTTAGCCAATTGGCAATAACGTCTTCGTCAGTTATTATTTGACTCATTCCTAATTTGCTTAGATCTGGAATATATCTCCATTCACACTCATCAGCAAAACATTTCATTTTTCTTATTGTGTTAGAACGATTTCCATCTTTATCTAATATAGGGAATTTACCTTGATATGGTTTATAGTAAATCATTTGATTAGTTAAATAATTCAGCAATGAATTATATGGCTTTGACTTTGCTAAATCCTTATTCGAATTATTATATGAAGAGATAAAAGCTCTGTGAAATTCCTTTTGTAGGTCGGATGATCTGTTCAGGTATTGAACAGGCTGAACACCTCGTTCCATACACCAAGACTTATTAAATGCTAAACCGTAGCTACCATAAAACTCCATGTGATATTCAATTTTGTTTAAATTTATATCACAGAAACATGTCATAGGTATTGCTGCTTTTTTTCGTGGGATTTTAAGATATTTAATGTCTTCAACAAAATACCTAGGAGCAATTCTTTTGTGTTGTAATGAATCAATAATGAAATCTAATTTAGTTACAAAATTGTATAGAGTGTCAGGCTGAACACGTGAAGGAACATGATTAGAACGGTTGCCAAAAGAATCGGGATTGAAAATAGCCCCTATATCATTATTCATAGAATTCTCCCAAGTGAATAATATTAATTTAAGATAACATATAAACAGCTAAATAAATACAGCGCATAGCGAAATCCAATCGCATCGCTCGTAAAGGCAAATTGAAATAGCATATGCTGATGCTATATTGCTATATTGGAAGGTGTATTTAATTCTGAAAATATAATTTACTTACAGTATTTAGTTCCAGCAAAAGAAGTCTTTATACTTGTGTATATTTCTTTCAAATATCATTTTGCAAAGCGACCAAAACTACCAGTCAGGAAGAACTACATTAAATTAGTAAATATTCAATAATTCAAATCCGCTGTGGCATAAAATGGGACCAAAGCGAAGGTGAAGTGACCCCATTTCTATGCGAATTGTATTATTGCTAATTTTTTTATTATCACTTCATGGTCTTGTTAATTTGTTCAGCTCAAAAAAGTCGTCAAAACTACCATAACATGAAATGCAACGACCGCAGGAATAATATTCTGTAGCTGTTCATATTTATTTTTTGAGTTTTCCCAAGCATTCAAGTGCTTTAATTCTTTGCAACAAAGTATTATTAATTATAGGAATAATGTCACGTCTATAGTTCTCAAGAAAATCATTGAAGTTCGTATTTTGAAATCTTAATCTGCCCTGCGAACTTAGATATTCTTGAAAAAAATACGAATAATGAATCTCAGTTTCTGATAATAGAGCAAGTAAAGTGTTGTTTTTATCATAAATAGCTATATCCAGATTTATATAACTATTTCTATAAGGATAAATATCATTAAACTCTTCATTATCATCTCTAGTAGTGTAGTAATTAGACAGGAAACTCATTAAAGAATTCAAAGCCAAAACAATATCAAGCCAGATGCTCCATAAATCATGTTCTACTAAATCGTTGGATATTGCCTGTGACAAAGCGCTTGCAGATACGTCTCTCAAACATATGCTAAGTAGGGCAGTATTTGAATCCTGCTTAGAATATAAATCACAATATTTGGTTAACGAAGAATCTAAAAACCAATATGAATAGTCAGGAGTGTTTTTCTGAACAATCAAATTATTTAGTGGAACATACTCTTTTTCGCGCCAACAAGCAGCTCCCAGGCTGTCATCATACATAAACGCATATTGACCATCTGCTCTTCTAAAACCGTAAATCAGACAATCTGAAAAACTATGGTTAACAGAATTCGTCTTCTCGTTCATTACAATTAAGGCTGAAGATAAATCAACTTCTTCATCCAATTCGTATATATATGTTTTTGTTGACGCTGTTTTATTGTGCAGGTATTTAAATGGAATATTTTTTTCTGATAGACTCTCTTCGATAATTTTTTTAATCTCATCATTCTGCTGTTCAAGGATAATACCGTCATTTTCGCTATTGCCCCACAGCAAATTGCTTATGGACTGTTTATTTAATAATTTCCAAATATAGTAGTTTTCAAGAATGTCTCTTGTATGATCATATTCATATTTTGAATACAAAAAAGCATCATCTCGCTGAACATTATAGGAAAACATATAATGCTCAAAGTCGTCCCATAAATCATAATCAAAAATGCTATTTTCATTGGCCTGACCAGATGCCAATTTATTATATGCTTCTTCGAATACCTCGTTATATTCATTTAATATCGTTATATACTCATTGATCTTATCTTTTAAAATATCAATAACATAATCATCATTTAGTAGTTCCTTGATATAAGGAACATCTTTAATCATTTTCTGAATTATCATTACATCTAATCCTATATAATGTGAATCTAATTTTCGGTCGCCGATAAAACTATAATAGCTGCATCTAATAGGGAAATTCAAAAAAGCATCGTTTTCTAAACGCGCAGAAGTATCCACATACACTATTCGATTATTAACATCAACGGCTTTAACACGGATGCCTCTAGTATTGAGTCCTGCAACCAATATACCGTCCTCATCTTGATGTATTGAAATGCTTATCTTCCCGATCTTAATAGAATCAATTATAATTAGATTAATTATTCCAGTAATAAAATAATGAATTTGCTCTAAAGGTGCTAAAACTGCAGCCCTATATTTATAATCTTTTAGCAGATTTTCGTAATTCGAGATGTTAACTTTTTTCAGATGCACTGTGAATTCCAAGAAATTATCACAAAGGCCGGTTGATATAGTTAAAAAATCAGTGTAATCATGGTTAAAATAGTTGTTCACATCAATAAGGGACAGATAATCATTCATCCCTTTCAGTTTATTTATAGCACATATAAACCGGTGGTCGTCCACTCGTGCTACCGCTACTCTTCGTCTAAAAAAGTCATTTACTTCGGTTTTTAGTGAAGCCAACTGTTCTTTACTTATCGGTTCTGTACATGAAAACAGAGTATACATTCCATACTCTTCTGTTACATCTTCACCGTCAATAGTAAGGCTATAGTTACTGACCGATTGGTAATTTATTATCTCATCACTAGGATTAATGCTTATTATACTTGGAGTAATATTCGCTTTGATATAATCAGCAATAAAATCAATTAGTTGATGGTTGCTATTTGGTTTGCTTTTATTTAGATTTACTATTGAAATAGCAATAGCATCGTTTGTTACATAGTCAACCGAGACTTCCTGAGATAAATTTGTCTCTAGTGCATTCCGAATTTTGTTTTTCAGTTCGATATTAATAGTTTTACTTGATTTATATAAAAAAATATTCTTGTCACTGTCTGATGAATAGAACCAATCTATTACCGTAAACTTGCATCCGCTAATGCCATTAAACAGATTTAAGTACTCTTCAGCATGTAACTTTCCCTTAAGATAGTGTTCCTCGTGGCTATTAACTACACGCAAATCAAAGTCATCTTCGTCAAAAGCGATCGGAAATCTTGATTTCGATAATGCTCTGCCATATATCATTTGTTCTTCAATAATACTAAGTTTGCTAATTATTCTCCACAAGGAATTCGAGACATCTTTATTTTGGTATTTATCCTCGCAGTCTGATTCAACATCTCTAACATCATCATTGGTAACCATCTTAATATTCGGCCACAAAATGACATGCATTTTTTGTGCTGCTGATATGGCTTTAGGGGTGAAATCAACATTTGTCATTACTATTGCAGTATGACAATCATAGTAGTGCATCCCTGCAAGCGCTTGCTGAACAGCATCGTTACCTACAGACCCTTCTGTTCTGTATTTGCATTGAACAGCAATTTCTATTCCATCTCTGGATGCGATAATATCAGCACCTTGATCTCCTGATGCAACTGTTGTTTTTGTGGAGTAACCTTTTTCCTGCAAAAATTTACAGCAGAATTCTTCGTATTTGATACCATCGCCTTTCATAAATGCCTCCACGCGGAAAGCGGAAATCAGATTCCAATAATTATATTATAAGGGTAAAGTTATAGTTTATACTTGTCTCCATAACCCTTTAACAATTATACGTTCAACAAAATAAATGTCACGCTGATAATAAAGCATACGAATGCCAGAATGCTTTTTTCTGCGTTTCCCATTGCGAGCCATGATCAACCTGGGAAGGGGAAATTAAATCGTGCCATATTGAATGATTACCAACGCCTCGATGTTCTTCACGGGTAAGAATAGCAATCGTGGCATCCTGTGTTTGTCCCATATGATGAAGTTCATATCTAATTCCGGTTTCAGGATCTATTGGCGCATATCCCTCGAGCATGCGATCAAGATTTGATTTGCCATCCATAACGAAGTCAAGATCAATGTCTCTAACGATGGCTTCTTTCCCATCTATAACCTTGCCATATAATCCAGAATCTCTGACAATCTCATATTGCTCAAAATTCTGAAAATCACTGATTCGATCAAGCGGCCACTTTGTTTCTCTTTGTATTGTTGCCACCTGATCCATAGTCAATTGTGTATTATTTGATACATTATATAATCCAGCAGCTTTATTAACTCCACCAGTAATAGCACCCACTATGGCACCAAACTTAAAACTCTCGCTAGCAGCAAGTAAACCACTTGTTTTTGCCTTTTCCCAATCGCCAGTTATAACGCCAGTAGTAATACCTGCCGCTATGCCGCTGATTGAACCGGAAGAAAGACCCATAATGGCAGCTTCTTTTGCCGCAGCAGCAAATATCATACTTACAGCTGGTGCAGCCCCATGAGTGACAACGGAGATAGTAACGCATATCAGGATAACTCCAGTTCCTATCGCTACATTAGTAATTATCTTGTCGTATGTATCATCATAAGGAGAGCGCGCTTTAACAACAGTTTCTCCATTTTCAACAGTAAACAGATAGCTTTGATCCTGAAACTGTTCATCTAGTTCCTTCAATGTGTATCCAAAGAAAATATTAGACTTCGAATTGTAGGTTAACTCATCTAAAAACTCTTGAGATAAGTAGATTGCACTTACATTATCAATACATAGATCTTTCCCCAGATCATCTACCAGATGAGAATAAACAGCTGCTTCCATGTATTCCGGAAGTCTTGGATCACTCAAATACATGAAACCCATATCTTCAACTTCTTTATCCAAATAATCAGACGTATTGACAACATCCGTTGAATTTACATCAGATATAGATTCTATAGGAAATAATGATGATGTTTCTTCCACACTGCTTTCCGTGGTAACATCTATCATTTTTTCAGTAGTGGATAATTCATTATCGCTTTTGCTTTGGCTAATATTTCCAACTGAACATCCCGTCAGAAATACTGATATGACCAGTAACGTAGACAGTATTTTCTTCATGATATTACTCTCCAGTCGAGCCTGATTCTGTTGTTATTGTTTCTTCTGAATTCGTTGTTTGGGTATCATTTGTCTCTCTGCTTTCAACCGAAGCCTCTTCTGAAGAGTTATTCTCTCCAGTCGATTTTGTTCCTTCTGTTGTGGTTGTTGCAATAGTAGTTGTCGTCGCAACAGTAGTGGAATTAGTCGATTTAGTCGTTTCCTGTGCCTGAGGTTCAATTAACTCACCTGAATCAGATATGGTATATCCTTTTTCAAGCATTTTTTTAATTTCTTTCGGAGAGTAGCCTGTCACAACATAGGCTCTCATTATTGGATCTTTACCCACATATATAACCTTTGTGGTTTCTTGAGAAGTATATAAATTCTTCACCGTGATAGTATAAACTCCCTCATCTGTATATTGTGCGCCATCTGCAGCGGGACGATTAAAACGAACGTCCTCAGTAAATTCGCCCGCTTTTTCAACAAAAACTGACCGTTTAACGTTTATTTCGAGATATCTTGAATTTGCCAAATCTAGATAGAATCCATTATCAGTAAAGGCTTCATTTGTCAGTTCAGAACCGGTTTCTGTATCAAAAGGGAAAACCATGCAGTTTCCGTTTCTAATTTTAAAAGTGAAATAAATCCTATAATTCGTGTATGTAGGAACACTTACCTTATCATTCCACTCTGTGCCATAGTGACTGAGCTTAAGTTCGTAATCAAGAGCGACCTCATAATCTCCTTCTTCACAGAATTCAACAACAGTATCTGCTCCCTGTTTTACTCCATCGAGATAATTTGTATATATTACTGGATCTTCCGTATTATTTTGATAGTCGGTTTTCCTAACGATAAGCAATCCGCGACAATCATTAAACTGTTGTGTTGCAAAGTAGCGGTCATAACCATTCCGATCGTAATTAACAATGAGATCGTCATTGCCATTCAGTTTATCGATATCCTGAAGCAGTTTAAAATGCAATTCGACTTTGTCTCCAACATTTTTTAGGAATACATCTCCATTTTTATTATCACTCTTTCTTTGAGTATATCCGCTAACATAAAACTGACCGAGACTCCATCCATAATGAGGATCATTCTTATCAACAGCTTTATTATCTGTATAACCATTATCCAACCCAGTCTTAGTGACTGAACCAAGATTCCATTTCTGGTCAGAAACAACAGCTTCATTCGTTGTTTCGGACTCCGATGTTCGAGATTCTATAGTTTCACTGCCAGAATGTCTGATTACTTCTTCTCTTTCATTTCCATCTGAGTTCTTGTCACATCCAACAAACGACAATAACATCGCTGAAACAAGAAGTGCTACAACTAAACGGATTGCCTTTTTCATTTTTCAATCCTCTTTTTCTTTATTATTTTATAGCCGTAGATTATCAGACAAAACACGGTTAAACAACAAACTATCTGTTAAGATAATCTAAATTTACTACAACTTTGGTGACAAAAATGGGACCCTTAGAATAAATCAGACCTTTTTCCGTATTTTCTTTCGATACACGAACAATACATCCCTGCCATAAAATAGTGTAATCAAATATATGGTGGGTATTAGGATAATGAAGAAAACCAGAAAAACTGTGATTGTTATTACATCTGTGCTTGCAGTAGCAGGCATTGCCTCTGCTGTGGCAGGTGCAGTAATCAAGAACGGTATCAGTACTGCTGAATAGAAGGATGCTTCTGTAACTGAAGCTGCTGATATTGGTAATCGATTCTCTGTAAAGCTTGATACAGAAAACATATCCGAGAGCACGGATGAGCTTTACTGCTAACAGATAGACTTTCCGTATGAATTCTTACCAGATCATTTCCCACTCAAGCTCAAAGTCGATTACCGCATCGCCGAATGTCAGTCTGTAGATGCCGTCTTTAACCATGTCAAAGTCCATGACAAGTATCTCGGCATACATGCTTTCACCGGGGCCGATCTCAAACGTCTCGTTCTCGTATAAAGTAAACTGCGGATCGGGTGTGCGGTCCCATGGTGAATACTGGTCGGAGTGTCCTAAGCTCCACACCTTGGCAACAGGCATGTCTTTGACTATTACACCGGCGTAGTTCATTTCACGGCCATTTCTGCCAAGATCTATCAGGTCATCACCATTAACACGCTGTAAGTAACGTGTTCCGCCGACGGTCTTGGTCTCATCGCTTTTGTTATATATCAAGATACCTAATTCGCGGTTATAGGATTGTACCTGATATGTGACGCCGTCATATTCATATACCTGCTGTTCCTGACTGTATATCAGGTCAAGTGACCAGGTGATCTCAATGCCGGTTGTGTCTGAATCATTATTTGATTCGTAAACTTTCGTTGTGACTTCAGACCATGTCTTCTCTGATGCATCGTAATACATCTTATGGGTGTCGTGGTTCTCTTCAGAAAAACCTATCTCGAGATCACCCGCAAGGATGTTTGCATATATAGATTCTTTCACGCCTCCTATCCCGAAGCCGGTGATCTTTACTTCGCGATTTGGATCGATCAGGTCAGATTCTTCATATTGGCATGCCGCATCCAATATGTATTTGCCCTGATCTTCAGTTATATTAAACTGCGCCTCTATTCCGCTTAAGTTATTAAAACTTACCCAGATGTACTGTATTGCATCGTTTCCCTGCCCGATAAAGCAGCCGCAATTATCACAGGTATTCTTATCGAATACCGCGGACACTCTGTCTTCAAACAGGACGACCTTTTCAATTCCGAACAGGTTTCTGTGAGAGCAGGTGATCACCTTTTGCGCTTTATCTTCGTCATCTACTGTATGTTCGGATGTATTCTCTTCGGGTTCATCTGTAAATCCGAATGTATAAGTGATAGACGTGCTCTCAGTCGTTGTTTCTGAAGATGTGTCATCCTGTTTGTGGCAGGCAGTAACCGGCAGCAGCATTAATACTGCTAATAACGCTGCCTGGATTCTTTTTAAGTTAGAAGTTCCAATCCCCATAGTAAAACTCCTTAACCTGTATTTTTTGCGAACAGCTTTTTATCTCATTACCTGTCTGTTGAGATTCCGTCTCTTGCGTGGATCTTCTTCTTTTCTTCGTACATGATCTTGTCGGCACGCTCAAAGACTTCCTGGTAAGTTGTGTCTTTCCCGCGTTCGAAGACTGCGCAGCCGAATGCGAGTGAGATGCGCTCAAGATAGTTATCGGATATGTTTCTCTGGCTTTCGATCATCGTCTTCAATGCATCGAGCTTTTCATCGATCCTGGCATAATCAAGACCTGTGGGTAAGACGGCAAATTCGTCTCCACCGATCCTGAAGACAGTACTTAATGGGAATGCCTTGCAGAGGATCGATGCGGTCTTCTGGATAGCTTCGTCACCTGCTATGTGGCCTAAGTTGTCGTTGATGTGCTTGAGGTAGTTTAGGTCGCACATGATGACGGCGAATTCAGCTGTACCGTTCCTGATCTTCTCGTTGATATATTCGACCGTGTCATCGTAAGCGTGCTTATTCTTAACGTTTGTAAGAGAATCAACATACGCAAGGTTCTTCATGGCGATAAGGTCATCACCCTGCTGCTTTAATACCTTTGCGCTCTTCTCGATCTGACGTTCCTGTTCCCTTACCTTTGATGCGGCCTTCTCTGCTCTTGCACGGGCATTCTCGATCGCGAGTCTGGTCATTTTTGAGAGCTCACCGATCTCATCGTCATTCTCCGGAGGAAGATCGACATCAAAATTATCCTCGCTTACCGCACGTGTAGCTTCGGTGATCTTCCTTAACGGATCGGTTATGCGGTTGACCATGACGACTGAAACGATGGCGATCAGCATGGTGATTAAGACGGACAGGATGATCATGAGAACGACCGCGTTGTCTCTTTCTCTGTAAATATTGGCATAGTCATCGCAAAGAACGAGCTTCATGCCGTTTCTGAGCGTAACAAAAGCCATCGCACGTTCTCTGTCTTCAAAATCGTATCTGACAAGTTCCTTGCCGGTCGCAGGTTTATCCATCAGGTCCCCGTTCTCTTGTACCCAGTCCCTCTCGTCTCCGTGCGTGTCACCGTTTACGAGATCATCGTAGTGGTAGTGGACTGTTCCGTCAGCTTCTTTGAGGAACATATAACCGGACTCCTGATACGAGAAAGTGTCGACCCAGTTGATAACCCTGGTAAAACTGATGTCGATCCCGATGACAGCAACCGGAGTATCGCCTATAAATACCGGCTCTATGTATGAGATAATGTGTTCTTCTACGCTGTAGTCGTAATATGGCTTTGTCCAGGCTGCTTTCCCAAGTCTGATAGGTCCGTAATACCAGTCTTCCGCAACAGGATCATTAACGATCTCTTCCTGGGTAAAGGGGATTGTCTTGAAATTTCCGTCATCGTTCCTGGTGTAGTAAACGCCCTCTTCACGGTCCGTGATGCCGGTAACATCCATAGTGTAATGAATATATGCGCTTTCAATGAAATCATTTTGCTCGGTCATGAAGCGGATAAGATCATCCGCGTCATCGACTATGGCATCTCTCAGTTCGGCGTCTTCTTTTATCGTCTCGACATCAGGGATTCTGCTCCTGGTCCATCTGGCAAGAGAACTGACGGCGTCTTCGATCCTTACCATCTCAAGATTAATATCGTCAGCACGCTCTTCGCAGAAAAGGTTCATCTGTGCAGAGGCACCCTCTGTAAGTATCTTGCTGGACAGAGCAATGGCAACCGCAACAAGTGTTACGGCCAGAGAAAATGCCCCGATGATGTAAAGGAGCATCAGCTTCTTACTTATAGACGTAAAGAACGCCTTTCTTTTCTGCATCTTCCGATCCCGATGTTATTCCGTATAGGAATGAAAATGCCAAAGGGGACGCCTTCGGCCGATTAGATTATATCACCTGAAAGGGCCTCTCTCCGTTACATAAATGCACAAAACATAAATTTTTATTTATTTTCTTTGAGTATCAAAAAGCTTTCGAAGTCTGTTTATCCTTCGTATGCGCCGTGAGTTCCGACGTAAACGTGTTCTTGCGGTGACAGATCCCAGAAGACATCTTTGCCGGTGTACGTAACGCCTTCATATTCATACTCGTATGTAGTGTAGAACACGATCCTGGTATCTCCTATGTCTCCGTGCTTTCCACTCTTGCCAAGCTGGGGGAAGGATTCATCCTCTAAGACGATGTTGTAATCGCCGTTATCGAACTCGTCGATCCTCTCTACTGTGGCAAGCTCGTAATACCATGTCTGACCATTTAAATATGAGAATTCGGAGATGTATTTATCGACCATTTCATCTGTGATCTCATAAGGGATCTCATAGCCGAGGGTCTTGGTCAGACCATCAGCAAAAGATTCGAAGAGACCTTCACGCTCTTCATCTGAACTGACAGCAAATTTAAAGAGATTAAATCCGTTAATGCCTTTGCCGGAAGATTGATATCCGCCGTTAAAGAAAGCAAAGACGAATATTCCGCAGATCACAAAGCAGATTATGGATACAAAAAGGCCCTTTACCTGTACGCCTGTGGACTTGTGGTAAATGTCTTCAGGGTGCTTGGGATCGATCGCGATGGATGCTGCGCCCATGTTTACGTCTGCGTTGATCCCGTCGATCATGCGGTCGTAGATACCCTTATAATCCTTGCCCTGGTATGTATATTCAAAGATCGGCGAAGTGCGCATGGTGTAGCTGCGTCTGTGTCTCCTTGAACCTCCGGAATGGCTATCGACAGTTCTCAAGTAGCCTACACAGGTTGCAGCAATCTCTTCGCTGTATTTGTTCTTCGCGGAAAAACTCTTGATAAAGCCTGCCAGCATTAAAATTGCAACAACGGCAAACAGGAGTGCGCCCATAAGGAGAAAAGCACCGGTCATGCCGATGACCCCTGATAAGAACATCGGGATGGCACCTGCAATACCGATTATTCCGATCGCGATGCCTGCTGTCTTGGAAGAGCCGGAAGAAGTACCGCCGTAGAACGTAAATCCTCTGGCATTACCTGATTTTGCGGCATAAAACCCCAGAATGGAAAAGCCCAGGAAGAATCCGCCTAAAGCAAATGCAACGCCTCCGGATATTGACCCGACTATTACGACCGCAAATGTTGCGATAACTACTATCAGAGGGAACCACGAAAGCTTTTTCTTTGGTGCTTCAGGATCGTCCTGATAGCCGTTCTCTGCTAAATCTCCTGCACGCCTGATGAATTCGGCCTGCTCTTCCGTTAAGTCTTCAAAGCCCGTATCAGAACCTGAATAGCTGTTCTTGACCTGCTGTACGGCCACTGGAATGAAATCGCGGCCCCTTCTTCTAAACTGTGTGAACAGTTCGTCTCTTTCAGCTGTGGAAATCAACTTCTTGTCGCTGACGAACTGATCGATGCGTCCGTCCTCAAATCTCATTTTCTTCTCCTTATCCCAAAGATCTGTCCCTTATAACTGCTTTTTCTTAACGTCCGTGATCGTGCCGTCGGGATGCTTTATCTTCAAGCCTTCGAGCTGTGAAGACAAGTTGCCTACGACCTTGGCCCTGTATTCGTTGCGGAGCTTTGTCTGCTCTTCCTTCTCTTCAGGAGTAAGGCCTTCTGTCTTGGACTTTCTGCTTAATTCATTGATGCGCTTGATAAGTTGTTCGAATTCCATTGTTTTTCCCTTTTCCAAGTTAGTGGTCCGCTGACTATTATATCAAATGGCGTTCCCGTCACACGATTACTATTGTTATAGTTGCAACTTGAAAGTCATAACCGGAAGATCAGGCTGGTTCCACAGGTAAGATTTCTTCTGATCGCTGTTACGAATGCTCAGAGATAAAGGCTTCGGCATCTTCAGTCATTATGTTGACGTCTCAGTAACTGAAGAATATCCGAAATGAGGCGGTACTATGTCAAGCGACTGCCCGGGTCTTTTTTCATAGACCAAAAATGCCGAGAAAGTGACAACAACAAATATTATCTCAAGGACAGAAAGGATCAGTCCGATAGTGCCGGGTACTATGCCTTTCCTTTCCTTGCTTTTTGAGATGACCACTCCCGCGATAGAAAGCGGCAGTGCCAAAAACGGCAATACCAGCAACAAGAGCATAAAGATAATTAATGCATCGCCCAGTTGTTCGTAGTTGCTTGCAAGCACCAGCACGCTAATTAAAAACAGGCATGGTGTTGCGGCCGCAAGGATCAGACCGGCGATGGCTGCTTTACTGGTTTTTCTGTTTTTCTTACTCATATGCAAATCTCACTTTTATTTCCGGATTGTGGGCACCTGTTACCTGCTGTAAACGCCCGTTATAAGCTCATTAATGTATGCTTCTTTATTCGGCAGTCCGTCGCATTCTTCAGCTGTCCTGATGGCGAGGTCCTTGTCGTAAGGGATACTTAAGAAAGAGAAATTAATGGGTGCTTCTTTTTCTGAATCAAGTTCGCCTTCGATCAAGAGCGCATGGCATCTGGTAACGCCTAATGAATTGCCGACGCTTCCGGTATTTATCGCATATCCCATATCGAATGTTCGCAGATATGGGGTATGGCAGTCAGCGGAAATAAAGCCGCCGTGGACCTTGCCGTTGGTATCGGTAAAGGCCGGACGGAACTCATCTATCGAAAGATATGTGTGATAGTTATTGTCGACCGGTCTTCCGTGGAAGAGCCTGAAATTAATGCCGCTTATGAGGATCTCATCTTCAAGGGGAAGGGACTCGAGCCAATCCATTCTCTCTTGCCCTAGCTGCTCCCAGAAGAAAGACATGCCTTCCCATTCAGGAGGGCAGTTCCTCGATAACTCTCCGATGAAGAGGTCCCAGTTCCCTGCAATGAACTTATCGCAGTGATCACGGACCCAGTCGAAAGTCTTGTCGCTCTCAGGACCCTTTCCTACCGCATCGCCCAGGAACCAGATAAGGTCAGGGCGTATCTTTTCGATCTCTTTTTCCAAAGCAATCGTTGCAGGCATGTTGCCGTGCAGGTCTGCCAGAAACAGTATTTTCGACATGCTTATTAGATCTCCTCTATATATCAGTATTTCATAAATGTGTTAAGACTATTGAAACGATGCTTAAGATCATGTTTATTCCTGGACCTCGAACTCGTATTCGTCACTGTAAAATCTCCCAAAGTAAGTCCGGAAATCGAATTCAACGTCAGAAGATTTATCGGATTCGGGATTAAAAGCTTTCCATGAATCCTTTACGTTATCGGCAAAGCCTGCCTCATCTGAGAAGATGAACCACTTAACTTCAACAGACTTCTGCTTCTCATATCCATCCCAGTATGAATTCACGGTTTCAAAGTATTCGTCTTCGTTAAATCTGCCACGGGAATTACCAAGGTGCGTCAGTATCGTATATTCGCCTTCGGGAATAAGTACTGACGCGTATCCTATAATGTCTTTTCTGACCGTTCTGTCAAAGGTATAAGAGTAGAATCCGATGTATTTATCAGACCACCCTAAAGTGGCATAGTCATCGACCAGGTAGTAGTACTTGCCGTTCTTCATGTAGCAGTCGTATACCTCAATGTTGATCTGGTCAGCCTGCCAGTCACAGAAATCACCGGCATCCCCGGGATCATTTGGTGAGTCGCCAGAGAATTTAAGATTTACCAGATCCGTATAATCTTCAGAGATCTCATAAACCACTGTGTAAGATTGGGCAGCGCTGCCAACACAGCATGTAAGGAGCACTTCAAGCCTTCCGTTATGGTTAAGGTCGGTAATGGCACAGAACGCATTATACCCGACGGACTCATCATAAACGTAATAATCGTACAGGTCAGTATACTTACCTGCTATAAACGTCAGCTGTGAATCAATGTCCTCGTATGTTTCGACCTGCGTTTCTTCGGAAGTCGTAACAGTGGTTGTTACCTTTGTCTCCGTCTCAGGATCCGTCTGTGTCTGAATCTCTATATCAAGATCTCCTATTGAGCACGAAGTCAGAAGCAGTGCGCTCAATGAAACCGCAGCGAAGTTTATTAATCTCTTGTTTTTCATGTTATCCCCTTTGTTGATATCCCTTTTGCAAGTATGTAATTAAATCAGTTCACCTAAATCAAAAAAATAACTAGCCAATCAACCATACGCTATTGCTTAACTAGCGATTCTATATCTGTGAACTCCATAATATCCTCCTTTTTCAAAAGGGATACTATTATTTTTGAAATTTCTCAACAGTTTTCAAAATTTATATCTAGATTTTCAAAATTTCTGCCATGTTCTTCAAAATCTCAGTTTTATTCGTTTAATAGGCTATATACCACAAATCTTTAAAACAGTAACGTTATGAATACTTATGTAATTTAGTCAAATAATTCCCGACCCCGCACCTTAATATGCCGTTCTTTACGACTATCGATACTGATCGCAACCTGCCTGAACACCCAAAACAGATCAGCCGGGTGCAGTCAAGGCCTTTAGCATTCGTCAGAATGTGCCTTAAGGCAGCCTTGACGGCTAAAAGGCTGATCTGTATAAAGACTCTGGCAGGTTGCGATGAGGCGTTTTGGTGCGCAACATTTTCTTTTTTTATTCTGTATTGATAGTATCTTGATACAGATTTACGAGTTTTGTTTGGAGCATAAGATACATGAAGAGATTTAAGTTAAGCACGATTGTTTTAAGCGCATGCCTGGCATTGAGCTCATTAGCCGGATGCAGCCAGAGTTCTGCACCTGCTGCAGGAACAATGCCTGACAGGGCAACACCCCATGAAAGTGAAGGTGTTGCTTCAGAGATCTCCGCGATCATTTATGATGCTGAAGATCCTGAGGACGCTGCTGCTGAAGCGCCTGCCGACGAGGATTCCTTTTCCGGCAACTATACTGATTCAGTTGGCGGCGAATATGCTGATCCCGATGCAGACAGGCAGATATACGCTAACGCTTTTGTATCTGCTTTTGCTGAACAAAACATTTCCGAGATGGATACAGAAAACCTTACTGTCGAAGAATACCTGGATTTTGTTCGCATCTATTTGAAGACCCATGCGACAGACCTTATCAGCTACGAACCCAAAGGCGAGATGCTTTTCGAGACGTTCACGCCGGCATCGGCACACGAAGTGATAAAGGTTTTCTTCGGGTTTTTTACTTCTGATGTTTTCGGTTCCGGCCTGGAGGCGCCTTCTGAAGCCCACGGCGACCAGCCCGCAGGACCGTTTTACGAAGACGGAAGATTCTGGTACGAGGCATGCGACACAGAAGGCTGCAACAGGTTTGCAATAGTCGATTCCTACACGGTCAATGAAGACGGCACAGTGACATTGGGTTTCACCGTTTATGAGGCAGGTCCGAATGACAATCTTTATGAGTGCTACAGGCTCTCACCTGAAGAAGCGGCCGCCGACATCACGATTAACATTGTTACAAATGGCTCAGCCACCGTGCGTATAAACCAGTCGGGCGAATATAGTCTGATCTGCTACAAAGCAGATATTTAATTACGCGAATTATCAAAGATAATGTATAATTGGCTTATCTGTCCGGAAAACAGATATCGTTTTGAATTAAGGGAGAAGATTTATGAAGAGAAAGGCAATTGCCGCAATACTGCTGTCGGCTGTGCTTTTGAGCGCATGCAGCAAACCCGAACCCACTGATATAGCCACGCCGACTGAAACAGAAACTCCTGCTACAACTGTTGCTAAAACCACTGTTTTGGCCGCTGAGACAACTGAAGCTGCTATAGTAACTGAAGAAGTTGCCGCTGCGCCTGTCAGGCTCGACAAGACTGTCGATGACGTCATCCGGACAATCCTCAATGCAACCGGCGATGAGTATTTCGTCTTTGCTGACGACGCTGATATGTGGCAGGCAACCATCAAAAACTCCGAAGGCATCGTTGACTACAAGACATGCGGTTACATCAGCCGCCTTGAAGGCGATGACATGATCGACGGCTACAACACCATCTATATCGTTTTCGAAGTCTACGAACTCGACATGGATTCCGAGCAGTACAAGCATGTTTGCGAGAATGGCGAATTGACCATATCCCGCGGCGAGGATTCCTTCACCAAGAAGCACGCCTTCGTCAACGGCCAGTTCGTCCTGATAGCATGCGGCGCGCTCTGCAACAACGACGAGTTCCACTACGGCACCGACCCTCAGGAATTGGAACCGCCGTACACGATCGGCAAAGTCCAGGAAGGCTACGACGCTTTCATTGCACTGAAATAATTACCACTCCGATAGATGTGAAAAGGAAGGGAATGTCTCAAGTTTGGGCATTCCTTTTCTTTTGGGGAGAGATTACCGATATGGTTTTGCAAAAAATTCCAATTTCGCTTCCTATATACTTGAAAAAACGGAACTGATTTTGGAATTTAAGCCCTATAATTCTATAATCAATTCCAAGTGATGCTCAATTTTGGAAGCATTTTTGGAATTACGGAAATCTTTCCTAAATATGCGAATTCAGGAAAAGGTTTAGGAAAAAACGGGCAGTTTTTCCTAAATCATTTCCTGTTTTAACAAAAATAGAAAAAATATTGGTAAAGCGCGGGATTATGCGCGCCGTACGGCCGATTCACTGGCCCTTACTTACCTTTCACTTCGTCCCTATAGATTACGGATACGTGCGTGATCTCGTTGTCGGGATCGGGATATTCCTTCTCGAAATGCATGCCGATCGCTTCGGCGGTCTTGAAGGATCCGACGTTTGTATATTTGCAGTAAGAATAAAGCGCGGGATATTGGGTGTTAGAGAATGCCCAGTCGCGGACTGCGGCAGCGGCTTCTTTGGCGTAGCCTTTGTGCTGCCGGTCGGCTCTTATGTGATAGCCGATCTCAGGGAGCATCTCGCCTTCGATATTCTGGAGAGTGAGGCCGCAGTCGCCGATCATCTCGCCTGTTTCTTTAAGGCATACTGCCCACAGACCGAAGCCGTTGTCGGCATAGCGCTTCATGTTTCTTTCGATCCAGGATCTGACTCTCTCCTCGTCGAAAACATACGGATAGTGGCACATGATCTCCTGATCTGCCAATACCTTATACAGAGCATCGAAATCGTCCATGCTCATCTCACGAAGGACGAGTCTTTCTGTCTCAAGAATTATTCTCTGTGCCATGTGATCAGTCCTTTGTTCGTGTCTGCCCGTCAGGTCCGCGCGCAGATCAGTCCTTCTTAAACTGCGAGATGAACTTCCAGGCGTTCTCGATACTGTGCTGTCTGCACTCGTGGATCTGGTTGCTTACGCTTGCAAATGCAGTCCTGCAGACGCCGTCTTCGCTGTCGTAATAATGGATCGTAAGTGTTGCGTCTCTTGTGGGATCGTAAACGTCTTCGGTGCGGTCACCGGATACGCCCCAGACGGGGTCTTGCCATGAGTCCTTGTTTTCGAAAGTGACATCATAAAAAGACTTCTTGAGCTTATTAACACCTGCCACATACTTGATGCGCTCGACGCAGGATTCGCCCTGGAAAGGAAGCTCGGGAAGATGGGACTTGTAGCCGCCGGAATAGAACACCGGAACTGCGACGGTCTTGTTGAGCCTGTCGGTAACGGGCTTGCCGAAGAATGTCGTGTAGACCGGGAACAATGCGCTGCACGGCATGATGCCCGCGAGGATCTCAGGATACTCCTGATAGAGGTCCCATGTCTTGCCGCTGCCCATTGAGAAACCTGTCGCATAGATGCGCTTGTCGTCGATGGGATAACGGGTCTTTAAGACTTCGATAATGTCTTTTGCTTCAGTCGCCGTGACGAACTGGTGGTTTTCGATGGCGACGTAGAGGAAGTTGTTTTTCCTGCAGACATCCCACCAGCCGGCAACGTATGTGAGATACATCGATGAGTCACCGCCGCCGTGGAAACCGATGACGAGCGGGACTGGGCCGTTATCAAAAAGGCCGTTGTTGTAGTATGCAAAATAACCGACCTTGTGTTCATCTGCCTTCACCGGAAGGAACTCGTTGTCGGGTGAAGTCTTTACGGTGACAAAGCCTGCGTCTTCGGTCATGCCGAGAGCATTAAAGTCGGGCTCCAATTCGATGTGGCCGCACCACATCTTGAACTTCTTGACGAAGGAATCGTAGTCGTTTACGTAGTCAGCTTTTTCCTTGAAAAGAATGTTCTCGCAGCCGCTGAAAGCGAGGTTCAATTCGTCGCTGTTGCCGACACTTAAGATCGCAATGTCCTTGCGCTCAACATCAGGAACAACGCTCAAGTTTTCCATAGAACACATCGCGGGAGTGATCTCGCCCGGGCCCCACAGATACTCGCCTTCAAGGGTCTTCAAAAGATTATTAGCGACGTAATCTGCGGACTTGCCAAAGCTGTAAATGTCAGTTCTGAATTTCGCGCCGCGTGCAAAATAACCTTCAAAAGTCCGGGTGAAGAAATTGAAATCTTCGACGATGCCGTCTTTATAAACGGTGATCATTTTTATCTCTTTGATCACGTCTGCATAAAGCGTGCTGTCTGCTTTATCCCAGCCGCCTTCAGCTGTCGGATAGATGAACAAAACACTCGAATCGTATCGCGCTGCGATCTTTTCAAGACCCGTCTCTTTTGCAAAGAGAACAGCGCTTTCCATATCCTGTTTTTCCTCTTCGAAAACAAGCAGGAGCGGAGCTCTGAAACCATAGTTATTCGTCTGTCCGTCAAGGTCGTTATCGGGAACGAAAACCTTCATCAAAAATGTCTGGAATTCATGCTCCCAGCATCTGCCGCCATCGCAGTCTCTGACTGCAGGTCTCTCCATCATCGCCATACTATTATCCTCCATAAGTAAAACTTACATATGAAGTATAACATTTGAATTTGCTAATGAGATTACCGCATCGAAAATGGTCAGGAATTTGTTACTCGATTTGCTTGTTTTATACTGTCCTGATTTTCGAGAAAATATAATACTAAACTCACTAATTCTTATCGCCATTTCCTTGTTACATGACGAGGGGCATCTTGTTGAGGTGTTGTTCCAATATCGTTATGCTCTTTAATTTCAAAAAATCACAGTAACTGTCATAGTATACTGTGACTTTTAGCGTGATTTTTTAATAAAGGCTCGAAAAAATCACAGTAACCGTCAGGGTATACTGTGACTTTTACTGTGATTCTTACTGTGGCTTTTACTGTGTCATCTGCCATTACCGGCAGTTCCCTATTTAGTTTCTGATTATTCCTTCTCAAAATCGAAAAGCTCTTTGTCCTTTTCGGAGAGTCTGAACATTACTTCCTGAAACTGATCTTCAAAATTCTTTCTCTTAGCTTCATAAGACTCTTTCTGCTGCAAAGCCTTGAAATTCTCTCTTAAGATCTTTTCCACATCACCGAACAGTTCGTAGTACATATAGTAATCCCAAGATGAATTATCCTCAGCGATCTTGATCCTTCCTGATATCTGATTCAGGAGGCCGTCAGACATCTTCCGGTCAAGGCTTATGTCTTCAACCGTCTTCCATCTGCCTGCGCAGAGGACCCTTGCACGCAATGCTTCAGCATCGTTAGGATGGTTCATCAGGAGCTGCGCATATTCCCTGTCGGCAGCAACGAAATCACCACATCCGAGCGCGGTGCGGAGATTCTCCCGCTTCTCTTTCTCGGACAAAGCAAGGAGCGGCTTATTAAGATAAGTCGTGCGGTATTTGCGGTCCATGCCTGCGAAAACCTTGTAGCGGAGCTTGAAACTCTTCTGCGCCGTCAGCCTCTTAGAAAGACACTCCTGGTCTTCTTTCCCTGCAAGCTCATGGTAAGCTTTCACTGACTCTAAAAGCTTTTGGAATTCTTCGAAATACTCAAGGTTGTTATAGTTCGAATTCTCTTTTGCAGCCTTGAGTCTTTCTTCGATCTTCGGCCACTCGGCAAATTTCAGTTTTTCATTCAGACGGATATCCGGAAAATCTCTCCATTTGCCTGCACAAAGGATCATGCCGCGGTTGGCTTCGAAATCACCCGGGTCTTCTTCAAGTTTCTGCGAAAACCATTTCTCTGCAAGTTCGAACTCGCCGCTCATCAGTTCTTTTCTGCCTTTCGAGACAGATGATCCGACGAAATTCTCATAGTCGTATGAGACACCGCAGTGACTGCAGACATATAGTTTATTCTCATTATCGAGTGTAAGATCTGCGCCGCACTTAGTGCAGACGGGGTTCTTGATTGCAGGTGCAGGTTTTGCTGGTTTCTTGGAAACAGTTCTGGTTTTCGCTGCCGCAATATCAGCCTCAGAAGGCTTAAGGGCATCTAACTCACTCAACGCCTGCTTGTATTTCTTGTAAGCCGGCTCGACCTCGTTCCTGTAGAAAGAATCGGACTGGTCCTTGACCGCTTTGTACTTACTGTCTCTTCGCGCTTTTTCTTCTTCGTACTTTTGCTGTTTTTTCCTGTTGGCAAGAAAAGTCGCGATGATTATTCCTGCCAGCAGCACAAAATAAACCAGCATCGGCCACATGGTGCGGATGTCCGTACTCGGATAGTATTTGTTGTTTCTGGAAGTGATACTGAACGCGCTGATGAATCCCAAAACAGCGAAAACAGCCGCGCCGGTCCAGCTGGCACCCGTGCTCTCAATATTGTTTGCGAGCCTCTTTGCTTTGGCATCGATCTCTTCGCGCTGCGCCACGAGCTCATGGTACTTGTTCGAGAACGTTACGACTTCATAGAGCTTCGTGAAATATTCTGACCATGTGCCCTGCATGAACTTCTGGTCGTTCCTTAAAAGCCCCCGCAGCTGCTTGTGATCGTTTTTCGGATTGTTAGTGTCGATCTTAAGTTTTTTCAGGGCGTCCACACCTTCAACTGCACATGCATATTCGTAGAGGAGATTGAAATCGTCCGGATTCTTGGACAGCAGGTATTCGTACTTTTCGAGCGCCTGGGCCTTGCGGCCGTCGTAAGCCTGCTTCCTGGCTTCGTCAATGAGTTCTTCCCTGTGAAAATCAAGGACATTAAAGCTTGCTCCGCAGAAAGGACAGTCGAACGTATCCCGGTCTCTGTCCACATCCAGAAAACCTCCACACTTAGGGCACGAATAACTCTTGAGCTCTCCCATTTCGATCCTCCCCTATCTTCCCTGTCTTATCTGTCTCTCATATCTCCCTGATCTCTCATATCTTTCTGCATTAAGTCAGGTCGAAACAGGCAAAGTTGCATTGTATTCATCCTCTTCGATAAAGACCAGCTCACCATCCTGAATGGCAAGCACACCGTATACTTCTGCGTTTTTCTGATGCTTTGATCTACTTACAACACAGACATCTTCAGATGCTCCCATAATCGCGTAATCGTAGACATCAGGGTCATATAACATATATCCGCAATCATTGTAAACGTCATATACGGCGACCAGCACCGCATCAATACCGCGGTTCTGTGTAATGCCAATTGTAACGGTAACACAAAGCTCAGCATGACCGTCACCATTAATATCACACTCAAGAGGGGGTGTAACAAGCTTCTCCGCGGAACTTCGAATGTTTTCACTAATATAATCAGAAAGCGGCTGATAGAGCGTTGTTTCTGTAGGCTCAGCGCTTTGCGTTGGCTCCTCGCTTTGAGCCGTTTCTTCCAGAGCTTTGCTTTGCTCGGGCAGCACGTCCAAACCATTCTTCGGGGCTGTTATCTCGACGCTGTCCGTTCCCATACCATGAGCCATAATGTGTCCTGTTACCTTGAAAGTTCCTGTATAGATCTCACCTGACTCTGCCATGACCGAATACGAACCTTCTGTATTAAAGGTCAACGTCCCGGTCGAAGTTCTCTCACCATATGCCGTGATCTTGTCTGTCGTCACCCCGGGCTCAAGCCCGTACTTCTGATAGACTTCAGCATATACACCGTCGGTGGTCAGTTCCCTGATGTATGCCTCATCTTCTGCCGAGATGTCCGCCTTTTTTTTACAGCCTGCCACCATTACGAACAAAGCGAAGATTACCGCTAAACAAACTAACTTCTTCCCCATATCTATTTCCCTGATCTGCGTTGAAAACCTGGCCGCGATTCCTGTCATCTTTTTTTGATGACCCCTATATGATTATAACATCCTAAAATAAAAGAAGGGCGGTACCTACCAAATGAGTTTTTCGCGATTTAGTAGGCATTCTCCTTGTGAATCGCAAAATGTACCTACTAAAACGCGTTTTTGCAATTTAGTAGGTATGAATTTCGTGTTTTTTGTCCCTCTTCGGCGCCAAACATACCTACTAAAATTCGATTTTGCATTTTAGTAGGTATCCAAAGCTCCAAATTTGCCTGGAAATCTCGAAAACGATACCTACTATTTTTCATTTTCGCGATTTAGTAGGTACGATCTGCCATAACGCATTCGAGAAACATACCTACTAATTTGCGTTTTTCGATTTTAGTAGGTAGGACATACCGTCCCAATCGCGAAAAATTCATTTGGGACGGTATACGATCTTAAAACGTGGAGGGGTTATGTTTTAAGCTGCTAACGCAACAGCGTTTTTCTTCTTGGCGTTCAAGATGAGATAGCTGATCACCGGCGCGATGAACATTGCGAGGTAAACGAGGGTGATCCAGGGCTGGTATTCGACGTAGAACTGCTTGAATGTGAGGCTCCACGGGTGCTTGATGATGACCCAGCCGAAGAGGTCGATGACGATGCTGATGCCGGACCAGAGGGCGCCGGTTGCCATCGCTTTCTTGAGGTTGAGGCCTTCAACCTTGCGAAGGTAGAGCAGGCCGAAGATCGTGAAGAGGATTATGTTGTAGAGGGGGTGCCACGGTTTGGTCATCTCGTAGCCCTCGCCTAAGCCGGGGCCCTGGGCCATGGAGCCCATGTGGAGGACGAGGATGTTGAATATCGTGTGGCCGATTCCGATCCAGGTGACTACGACGTAGCTGATCCAGTACCACAGAAGTGACATGCCGATATCTTTGCCGGAACCGAATTTTCTTAATGACTTTTTGCTCATAACATTTCTCCTTGCGTTTCGTTTGGCGTTCTTTGTTATGGCCAAATTCTAACCGGCCTGAGGAGAGAATGAATTAGATAAGACTTATATAACTCTTAATTATTTCTTAAGGGTGCGGAGTGCTCGAAAACCGGGACTTTATAGTTTCCGCCTTGCCTATGCCGTCATTACAGAGCAGCAAAGCCGAAGCGATCACAGCCACTGAATAAACGCAGTCTTGTCGGTGCTGTTGTAGCCGGCGCCGGCGTAGAAATCCAGCGTTGCGGGGTTCTTGGAGCCCGTTAGGAGCATCATCTTGTAGCAGTTGTTTTCGGTAGCGATCTTCTTGGCGTAGGCAAGGCACTCGCCGGCGTAACCTCTTTTGCGGTAATCGGCGTGGGTCACGACGTTTTCGACGAAGGCATAAGGCCTGATGCCTCTTGTAAGGTTGGGGATTATAACGCACACGCAGGAGGAGACGATCTTGCCGTCGATCTCATTTACGATGATGTGGTGGTTGGGATCTTCGGTGATCTGTTTCCAGGTATTTGCGAGGTGGTCGTTCTTTTCGGGAATGCCGTCTTCGTGCAAATAAAGATACAGCTCAAGCAATTGATCCAGTTCGTCTTCTCTGATCTCGCGTACCATTTTCAAGGTCCTCCCCTGTTTTCGAAGTGACTAAGGAGATTATAACGCATGCCAAACATTTCACTCATTATTGATGTCGTTTTGATGCAAAAACGAAGATTATTTGAAAAAACGCACGACTAATCTTGTAGCCGTAAACAGATGTTTCAATCAAATCTATGTGGGGAAATGAAAATGAATAATAACGGTTGGTACAGTTTTGATGACGATCAGGTCGACAGCTACACTGATTTTACGGACGGCACATACACGGAGTTCGGCAACAGGGGCTGCTCGGACTTCAATGACGGAAACTACGTGGACTTCAATGGCGGAAACTACGCGGACTTCAACGACAGAAATAGCGCGGCGTCCGATAACAGGAACTACATAAACTTCAACGACAGGAACTTTGTTGACTTCGGCACCGGCTATGCTGATTTCACGAATGGCACTTATACGGATCTGACTGAGATCCGCACGGGCACGCCTGTCAAGAAGGGGCGCGGCCGCGTGAGAAGAGCTGAGAAGAGAAGCGCCGCGAAGAGAGCTGCTAAAGCTGAGAAGGAAGCTGCAAAGGCTGAGAAGGAAGCCGCAAAGACTGAGAGGAAGGCCGCCAAGGCCGCGAAGAAATCCGTTAAGCGCAAGAAGAAAGGCGTCGCCGGCAAGGTTATTTTCGGCGTGGTCGCAGCATCAGTCGCAGTCGTAGCCGGAACTTTCCTTGTGAAAGGAGGCGTCGTCCAGGCCTGCACGGAGAGCATTATTGACGAATATTTCGCCAACATCGATATTAAAGAGCCCGCTGTAAACAAGGGCAGGAAGTCTTTGGAACCGGCTTTCGAGATCACCGATGAATGCACTTCTTATGACAAGTCCTCGCCTGCATACGAGATTGCCGAAGACATCATGGCTGACCTCTGGCGAGACAACGATGTCGACACCGCTTACGAGATCTTTTACTGGGTGCACACCAACATCAGCTACCAGACGATGACGTCTTACGAGTCCTTTGATGAAGCGGCTTACGGCGGATTCACGAGAAGAAGCGGCGACTGCTACGTTTATTTCGCGTGCTCGAAAATGCTTCTCGACATCGCCGGAATCCCCAACCTCATGGTCGAGCGATACCCTGTCGAGACTAACAGCCACTTCTGGAACCTCGTCCAGATCGACGGTCTCTGGTACCACTGCGATGCAACGGTATTCAGAGATCACCCGGACATGTATTTCTTATGCACCGACTACGAGATCGACGACGGCCATCACTCATTCGACTCATCGCTCTACCCTGAGCGCGCCGAAAGCTATTATGCGGGCGACGACTACTGGGACGACTCTTACGATGTGTACTATGAGGATTCCTATTACGATCCTTATGTCGAAGATTCTTACTACGATCCTTACAACGACTGCTATGAAGATTCGTACTATTGGGATGATTCATACGCAGACTACGACGAGCCTTATGGCGGCTACGGTCCAAATAGTCCTTACGTCGACTACGAAGATTACGAATATTCATACGCACCTTATGAGGGTGAGTTCATGGATTCTTTTGAGGATGCGTACGTAGTGAACTACGATAATTAAGCAGGACCCTCAGAGCTTATCGAACCAGGCCTTCTTGTCGTAATCTGCGTTCAGATTTGCTTTAATCAGCACGAACCTGTCGTAGTTGTACGCGCTCCGGCCATCTGCCCTGGTCCAGTTTTTGGCTATCAGGTCAGCCATGTCATCGAGCGACATTTTCTCGTATCCGGAAGACCATCCGTGATTGCCGAAATGATATATGACGTGGGTTCCCATGTTATATACAGAAATATAGCGGCCGGGATCATGTATGTTATTTCCGTAATCTTCGTCCCAAAATGAAAGCTCCTGTTCATAGGTAAGAAGCAACAACAGTTCCTTTATTATTTCTTTGGAAGGCTGCCCGTCGTAAAAGACCTTTAACTGGTCCCTGTTATCAAATCCGGGTGTTATTTCGAATCCCAGCTGCTCAATTGCCGGGTACAGTTTTACCTTATAACCGAAATTTATATAGTCGTACTTTTCTTTGTAGTCATCGATAATCTGAAAAGCCTTTTTCGCATTTTCAAATTGTTCTTCAGTAATGCCGATCTCCCACATATCCGGGAGAACACGTTCCATATATACATCAAGATATTCTTTAGAAGACTGCTCAAGGAGCATATAGGTGCGGACATAGTCAACGAAGGGATCCCCCAGCCTCGATTTTTCGCAGTTGATAACTATAAAATCATCACCATCAGGAGTAATCAGGACGCTCGAAAGATCCATGTTAAGATGGCAGAAGCATTCTTTGTATTGATTTCTATATCTGGATAATGAGCTTCTTACAAACTTCAGGTCATCATACATAACTTTAGGTTCCAGACTATAGAGCGGGCGCTGCCAGTGAATCACCTGATGAAATCTCCTGAAGACCTGAGCCATGATGTCAAACGCTTTCGGGGCATCTCTTTTCGCGAGCTCCGACAAAGGCTCACCTTCGACATGATCCATCTTTAAGACAAACTTATCGTCGGTCTCATAAAACTGGACGGGACTTAAGCCCGCCACATAGATCGACTTTTGTGTGGAAAACTCTTCATAAATGGCCATCAGCGGATAGTAATCTTTGAAGACCTTGTACTCGGACCCATGATAAAGATAGGTCTCATAGTGCTCGCCTTTTTTGAGCAACTGCTGTGTGCCGTCGAATTCCATCTTAAGCCCTCTCTTATCCGAAAATAAACAATGCTAACGTCAGCAGCAAAACAACTATCACTATCGATGACATCCATATCGCTGCCTTCGAAAAATGGTTTATTCCCTATGTGAGTACAGGATAATTATCAAGTATCTTTTCCTTATTAGCAATATTGGTTGTCATGTGGTTCTCCAAATTAGGATTCGGACGGCTGGTTTAGAGAACTCTGTTTTAGTGGCTGTGTCGAAAACAGATTTTTCAAACTCTTTTTCGACACAACCAAATGCCACCTATCGAAAACGGGGTGCCTCCCAAAAGAGACACTCCGTAAACGAAAATGCCGTTGTGCAATTTTTCCTTGATTTCGCCCGCGAAAATTGCACAAAAAGGCCGATTTGTGCAATTGTTGGCCCTTTTTTAAGCAAACAATTGCACAGCGGTAAAATGCAGCGGCCCACACTCACGACTTTCAGCGGTGTCTACTTCAGAGTAGAATTCCCAGAAGCTCATCGAATGAGAGAGATTTATTCTCGCGGAGATTTTCAGTAAAATAATAGAAAAATGTTTGCGAGGGTTTATGTCGGTTATTCCTTTAGAATGTCCTTCATGCGGAACCGGGCTGAAGATCGACCCGGAGGAAAGCGCTGCGATATGCGGCAGCTGCGGCAAGCCTTTCGTTATCAAAGATGCGATCGTTCAGAACTACATTAAGATCGTCACCGCGCGCGAAAACGGTGACAGCGGAATTTACGCGATCGAAGAATTCGAGACCGAAGACGGCATTCTTAAAAGATACAACGGCACATCCCGTTCAGTCACCATTCCGGACGATATCACGACCATCGGCAGCGGCGCTTTTGAAGACAGAAAAGAATTAACCGAACTGCACATATCTGACTCAGTAACAGTGATCGAAGATAATGCTTTCGTCGGGTGCGAGAATCTTCGTGAGGTCACTCTTGCTGACTCAGTTAAAAAGATCGGCAGATATGCTTTTTCTGAATGCAGCAAACTCAAGGCCGTTGCACTTCCCAAAGACATCGAAGAGATCGGGCCTTATGCATTTGGCGGGTGCTTTTCGCTCTGCGTTGTGAAGATGCCTTCGTCAAGTGCGAAGATCGATGAGACCGCATTCATGAACTGCAAAGACGTTACTTTCGACTGGCCAGAAGACTGGGCGGAAAAGCAGCTCGACAAGCTCCGCATAGTTGCGCCTACACTAGGCGGCCTGATAAATTTGTGCGCCTCCGAGAGCGAAGACCTAAGCAAACCGCTTCTCTTTTTGGGCGCCTCCGAATACGGCAATCTCGTTGAGTCAAACAAATTCAACTTCTTCACATACCGCGACTTCATGAGACAGTTTTCACTCGGCGCGAATAACGACGATCCGTATCAGCTCAGAGTGAGCATCGAAAAGGCCACGCTGATGTACGATTCGATATCAGATATCCAGAGAAGTTATTCCGAACTGATAGGGCTTCTGGACTGCGCCGACATAAGCAGAAGAAAAGTTGAACCTATAAACATACCCCACTTCATCTGGAAGCAGGGCAAAGGCCTCAACGATTACAAGGTCATGGACATCGGCCCTATTCAGGTTCTGCAGATAAAACTAGTGCAGAAATAAGCGGGCTTAATCAGGTGCTGCAGAAAAAGGCTCATGCAAAATTAACGTCCCTGACAGTCTGTTTCCCCATTGCTAATTATGTTCCGACATTATACAATTCAACCCATACTAAAGGTGGGTTATGAAGAAGACGTATATTACTACTATGCCGAATCACATTGGTGCTTTCCTTAAGGCAAGCGAACTTTTCGCGTCTCTCGGCATAAACATCACGCGCGTAAGCTACAACAAAGCAGTTGATTCGCATACGCTTTTCATCGATGCTGAGGGCGATGAGGCGCAGCTTAAAAAGGCTGACACCGAACTTGCGGTCATCGGATATCTTCCCACAGACAAGAACGAGAACAGCATCGTGCTGGTGGAATTCATGCTCAGGGACGTGCCCGGTAGCGTTACGGAAGTCCTGAAGCTCATAAACAGTTACGAACTTAACATCTCATATATCAGCTCGCAGGAGAACGGCTCTGACCATCAGGCGTTCAAGATGGGCCTGTTCGTCGACGACGAGGAGAAGATGAAAGAATTCTTAAGCCGCGCGCAGGAGCTCTGCCCTGTGAGAGTGATGGATTATAACCATTCGAAAAGAGTATTTGACAACAGCATTTTCTATGAATCATTTGTCACAGGCCTTATGCATCAGATAGGCCTTCCCGCGCAGGCACACGACAAGCTTCTTGTTAATTCTAATCTCATCATGCAGATACTGGATGAACAGGGATTATCGCCGTTCAAGACGTTTGAAAGCATCAGCAGATTCGCTGAACTCTTATCGTTAAGCAGAGGTTCTGACTTCAGCCCAAGAGTTACTGAATATGCCATAACGGATAACACAAAGATCACTACGATAGAGCCTCCCTGTGGAAGCAGCACGATGATCATTCAGAGCCTTGGCGAGGTCCTGTTCGTTGACTGCGGATACGCACTCTATGAGAAGGAAATGATAAAGCTGTTCCGCAGCATTCTTCCAGATTACGATGCCATGAAAAAACGCATCTTCGTTACACACGCCGACGTGGACCACTCAGGTCTTCTGCATATTTTCGATGAGATATTGGCAAGCCGCAAGACCGCTCACTGCTTTGAACTCGAAGCGCGCGGTGAGAACGGCTACAGGGAGCAGAATCCTCTTCACAAACCGTATGTAAACATCTGTAAAACGCTGACTTTCTATAAACCGCCGGAACCCCGCAAATTAAGCATTCTCGGCGGCACCGGAGACGAACAGGACTCTCTTCTGGAAAGGATCGGATCACTTAAGACCGGCGAACTGGATTTCGAAGTCTATCAGGGTAAGGGCGGCCATCTTCCCGGTGAGACCGTGCTCATCGACCGCGAACACAAGATTGCTTTCACAGGCGACATCTACGTCAACATTCCCGGCATGACCCGCGAACAGGCGGAATACAACAGATATGCTCCTGTACTGATGACTTCAGTTGATACCGACCCTGCGCTCTGCACGGCCGAAAGAAACTTCATTATGCAAGATCTTGAACCCGGCAACTGGAAGATCTTCGGCTCCCACGGCGCCATGAAGGAATATTCCAAATAAGGTCACACCAAAGAGTTAAAGTATTTCTCATACCTCTTGTTGTGGTTCGTCATGGTGTGCTCTGAATTCACGTATTCAAGAAGCCCTTCTTTATCGACCCACTTGTAATCAGTGGTCTCGCCTTCCTGCAAGACGATGCTGTCCTTTTCGCAGCTCACCTTCGCGATGTATGAATAGTACATCGATCTGCCTTCATCTCTGAAGATCACGCCGACTAATTCAAGCGAGTCAGCCTTTAATCCGGTCTCTTCGAAAAGCTCTCTTTCGGCTGCTTCCAAAGGCTCCTCGCCGCTAACTGCAGCGCCGCCTGCACTGGCCTCCCAATATCCGGGATAGATGTCTTTGTCGTCGCTTCTTTTCGTAAGAAGATATGTGCCGTCTTCGTGGAGCACGAGAAGGTCGACCGTAAGATGATATCTGCCTAAGGGTATCGTCTTGTAATTGCCAAATGCCCTTACAAAAGTCTCGCCCGTCCTGTTGCCGTCGCGGTCATAAAGATCCCAGATCTCCTGTTTAACGCCCATGTGAGATTATCCCCATTTCCCGAATAAGATATGAGTAAGATATTTATCTTGCTTCCTTCTTATTCTCTTTGTAGTATTGCTGCTTCTCATTATACATTTTCGCATCGGATTCGCTCAAAAGCTGGTCTATAGGCTTCTTGCCGTCAGCAGAATAACTGTAGCCGACAGAGCAGCTGTACTTGGTAGCACCGACCTGCTCATGTACGCGCTTGGTGAGCTCGATAACATCGTCTTCAGAAACCTTGCGGCATACCACGACGAACTCGTCGCCTCCGACTCTGTAAACATAGTGCTTGCGCTTTACCGCGCGGATAAAACAGTCCGCGATGGTCGTAATCGCAAGGTCTCCTGCAGCATGCCCCTCATTATCGTTGATTGTCTTAAGTCCGTTCATGTCGATAGATATGAGGGCAGAGATCTCCTGCGGATTATCCGCTATGTCAGCATAAAAAGCCTGACGGTTGAGAAGTCCCGTGAGCGGGTCTTTCTTGGTAACCTGAAGGATCATGAAAACGTAGTATACGAATACGGAAATGCCGATCGTCGTGCAGAAAAGCAGTGCATATTCTTTGCCGATGATGAACGGCATTACGATGCCTGCGAAAAATGCAAAGCAAAAATATATGATCGGCACTCTCTCGATCTTCTGCTTTGAGCTGTTATGGATCATGAGGACCACAAGGAGTACGCAGTAAATTCCGACAACGATATAAGGCAGCAGGCCAAGCGGGCCGCGCACCATTGTATCTGTCTCGTCGATCCTGAATACAATGCCGGTAGGAATAGATACGAAGTCGACTACAGCGAGTATGAGCGCCGGAATGAATATATACCATCTCTGTCTCTTGATGATCGTAAAGATGATCTGCGCAACGAGGAACGGCGTGGCACTGTATCTTATTGCGATCAGGAAAGACCTCAACAGACGGTATTCAGACTTGTCGACAAGATAGAACTCGATAAATACAACGATTGAGAGTATCATGACCTCTGCGATCAGGGCATACATTCGCATGACGGTCTTCTTTTCGAGGAACACAGTCGAAATAAGGGATGTTGCGAATCCCAAAAGCACGAGTAACAACGCCCAATTGTCTACTACATACTCGGTAACTACCATAAGTTCCTCTTGATCAGATAGTTGTAAATAATATTTATTAAATTATAAGGGGTGGCTGAGGCTTATTCAACCAAAAAAGACGTTAACACAATATGACGAGGCTTTTAATCACGGCCTTTTTCGCGCCCCTTTTGTCAGCAGGTTTTCATGCACAGGTTTTTGCCTATGTAAAACGCTCTAAAAACATGAGCGAAAACCTGATTTTTGCAAGAAACAAGGTTTTCGAACAGCTTTTCGAGGCAAATTACATGAGCAAAAAGATGAGCAATCTAAAAAGGGCCATCTCGTCTTTTTCGAGATAGCCCCATAAAAAATTCCCTAAGTTGTAAAGATCAGTGCTCGGCGATAATGTTGAGCTCGTCGTTAAGTCTTGCAACGATGACTCTCTCTCCGGGATTGTAGTCCTTCTTGCCGATGAACACTGAGATGTTCTGCTCTTCAAGACCGCGGACCTTGTAATTTCCGTTGTCGGTCTTGCCTACGACCTCGCCTGACAGGAACTCATAGTCCTGATTCTTGATCGCCTTTGCCGTCGCGAAAATGTTATAGACCGCAAAGATCGGGAAAGCGATACACATTATTCCGAGAAAGCTGATAACGAAAAATCTCAAGAAATAAATGAGCAGGATCAGGATCACAGTTACAATAGCACTTACAATGATCGAGACAGGAAGAAGCTTCCATGAAGCGCTCCTGGATTTCTTGATGAATTCCTGCTGAAGTTCCTCACTCACCGTTACGGGAGTAAGACACTCTTTGCTGACGGCGTCTTTTACCGCAAACTTAACATCTGCTGCCATATATATCCTCCAATTACCCATAAATTTAAGCAACGGAAGAAATTAAACATCAGAATAAAACTTATGTCAACGAGTTATTCAGTTGGCTTTGTAAGAAATATGAACTCTGTTTATCAGCCTTTGTAAGAAGTGTGCGAGTCCCACGTATTCTGCTCTGTTTATCAGCCTTCGTAAGAAGTGTGAGAGCCCACGTATTCGACCTCACCGGGCTTGCCTGTCGTGAAGATCCGCTTATACTTGTAGCCGCTTTCGAGGTAATCTTCGTCGATCGTGTAGAACACCATAAGTTCCGTGCCGGGCTCAGGTGCCTGACCGTCCGGGCTGAGCAGCGAGATGAATGTGTCATCGGTAAATGTGATCTTCTGTCCGTCACTCGTATAATTCTTAGCTGCAACGGTCACGGTGTCGAAGTACCATTCCTTGTTTCCGATATCAGCCGAATAGTACTGCTCGATCATCTCATCAGTTATCTGCAAAACAGATGGCTCGGTCTCGCCGTTAATCTCTTCGATGGCAGGGTTCCACGAGGTCTCAACCGTCAGACCCTCTGCAGCTCCCGATGCTGTATAGATTCCAAGTCCGGCCGCAACACCGACAAACAGAAGTCCCATTATGATCTGGAAAGCAATTACGCCCGGATGTGTCGTCACGGGTGAGAGGATGCTCTCGGGATGCCTTGGATCGATCTTGATCGTAACAGTCTGGTTCAAAGCAATGTCCGAATCCTTTTTAACAACGAATTCATCCCAGACCGCTTCGTACTGGACGCCGTCATAGTAATAGCTGAACAGTGGCGAAGTGTTGATGAACGTCACCATCCTGTGATTCTGAGTCTCATCCCTGCTGACTGAACGCACATAACCCGTGCAGATCGCACTGACCTCCTGCGTATAAATGGTCTTGCCCGAAAACGCCTTAAGTATGCTCACTATGGTCAGAGCAAGGCCCGCGATGCCGAACACAAGAACGGCCATCAGGATAAAGAATTCAGCCTGTGAAAAATGATTTCTGAATATCATGAGCAGCACCAGTAAAAGCGATGCCAGCGCCATGCCTCCGCCGATCACCCTGTTCAGACGCGTCCTGCTCGAAGATTCAACGATATCGCCTTTGCCGGTAACGATCATCGAGATTCCGACTGCAAAAAAGACCGCGCATGCAACAAATCCGAAGATCAGTATCTGCTTGAAGATCAATGCCAAGACCAGGCCCGCGAAAACAACCGCTCCGCCAATGATCCCCAGCATGCGCTTCTTTCTCTTAGCTTCCTGCTCCTCTACCGTGCCGAGTTCCTTTACTCCGTAGATCTTCTCTCCGAAATCACGCACATCCGAAGTGAGCATGGTCTTTGCGAGATCGATGTTCTCGCCCACGATCAGGTCATACTCTTCCTCGCTGAGAAACTGTTCCTGATTAAAATGCCACTGAGGGTTATCCTTGTTGTAAAACATACCTATCCCCTTGATTCAAAAATAAAACTACTTCTTATCCCAAATGCGGATGGTATTCCGTACCACCGCAAATATAATTATACAGCAATACGAAAACTATACCTGCTAAATCATGTTTTCGCGAGTTAGTAGGTATAAAAATCGAAAAATTCTCATAATGATAATGGCATTCATACCTACTAAAACTCATTTTTTAATTTTAGTAGGTATCGTGAGGCTCAAAATCGCTATGATTTTCCGAAAACAATACCTACTAAATTCATGAATCGAGATTTAGTAGGTATCATTCGGGAAAACAGCACTTTGAAAAACATAAAAACATACCTACTATTTCGCATTTTTCGAATTTAGTAGGTATGTCAAAATGTTTATTACAACTGAAGTTTTCTTACACTATCGACGCTCTGCGGTAATCCGTAAGATCGGAGCCGAGTTTGCTGTAGATATCCATTACGGATGCTTTGTTGGAAAGCGTTTTCAGCTCCGCGTCGGTCATGCCGATGAGCTCGAGGAATTCGACTCTGCCGTTGGGCGTGTCGATAGTGTTGACTGATGTGTCTGAGATGGTGATAAAGCCGGTGATGTTTGACTTCTGCTTGGCGTCCATGCCGGCCTGCTGGCCAGTGTAGATGAATTCGTCGGGCAGGAAGATCTCGCCTTTGTTGAACGTGATCCTTGCGATCGACTGAAGGATGCCGCAGATGTTCTTTATCTCGGCTTCTTCGTCTTCAAACTTGTATTTCTTGAGCTTGAGAGTCATCTCGTAACCGTAGCCGCTGAGCTCTTTGTTTTCGCTCTCTTTCTCGTAGAGTTCGGACAAACCGAAGGTGACGAAGTGCCAGTAGTCGCCGCCGTCGTAGATGCTGATGCCGTCAAGAGGATCGTTGCCGCCGAGTCTCCATTTGATCAGTGTGCCGTAATGCTTCGGCTTGGTCTGGCCGGGATAGACTCTTAAGAATTCCTTCTCGATGTTAAGCCAGCCGTCTGCGCCTATTTCTTCGGCAGGCTCTTTGACTTCCGGCTTTTCTGGTTCCTTGTTTTTCTTTTTGAACAGATCTGATAATCCCATTTTCCTGATCCCCCTAATTTGTCATTTTTTTATAAACACCGGCATCTCAAGATAGCCGCGTTTTTCCTTGAAAAATCTGCCTGTCGTAACGACGCGCTTGTCGCTGCCGTCAACAGAAACCCACGTGCCTTCAGGCAGATAGAATTGGGCTTCTCCGTCAGGATCGAAAACAGGTGCCACAAGTATCTTGCCGCCAAGCATGTACTGCCTGTCGAGGAATGCGCATACAGGGTCGTCCTGGAATTCGAGCACCATCGGGCGCATGACGGGAAGGCCTGATTCTTCGGCCTCTGAACGCGCTTCGTTGATGTACGGCATGAGCGATTTTTTGAGTTCGACGTAGTGTCTTAAAACGTCTGTTGCTTCATCGTCGTAGTTCCACGGCACGCGGTATGAACTGCTTCCGTGGAGTCTGCTGTGCGAGCTCAAAAGACCGAATGCCGACCAGCGCTTGTAGACGTCGGCCGTTGATTTGTCCTCGAATCCGCCGATGTCGTGACTCCAGTAAGAGAAGCCTGACAGCATGAGCGAGAGGCCGCCTCTTATCGTCTGCTCCATCGAATGATAGTCGGAGTGGCAGTCACCGCCCCAGTGCAGCGGGAACTTCTGGCAGCCTGCCGTGGCGCTTCTTGCGAAGAGTACGGCTTCACCTTTGCCCTTCTCTTTTTCGAGCAGTTCGAAAACAGCCTCGTTATAAAGATATGTGTAGAAGTTGTGCATTCTCAGAGGATCGGAACCGTCTGCATAAGCGACGTCTTCAGTCGGGATCCTCTCGCCGAAGTCCGTCTTGAAGCAGTCGACGCCCATGTCGAGAAGAGCTTTGAGCTTACCCTGGTACCATTTTCGCGCATCCGGATCAGTGAAATCCACGATGCTCATTCCTGCCTGCCAGAGATCCGTCTGCCAGACGCTGCCGTCGGTCTTCTTAATGAGATAGCCGTTTGATGCCGCCTCATCGAAGATCTCGGACTGCTGCGCGATATAAGGATTTATCCAGACGCAGACGTGAAGGCCTCTTGCGTGAAGCTTGGCGATGAGGCCTGCAGGATCAGGGAACATGTCGCTGTCCCAGAGGAAGTTGCACCAGTGCGAATCCTTCATCCAGAAACAGTCGAAATGGAATACGGAAAGGTCGATGCCCCGGTCACGCATTCCGTCGACGAATGAGAGCACAGTCTGCTCGTCGTAATCTGTCGTAAATGACGTTGAAAGCCACAGGCCGAAAGACCAGTCCGGAATCTTCGGGACACGGCCCGTGAAGCCCGTGTAGAGCGTGATGACATCCTTCATGGAAGTGCCTGCGAAGATATAGTAATCGAGGCACTCGCCGCGCACGGAGAACTGGACTTTGGATACGTTCTCGGAAGCGACTTCGAAGTTTACTTCTTCAGTGTGATTTACAAATACACCGAGATTATTGTCGGTAATGTAGAACGGAATGTTCTTGTAAGACTGCTCGGAAAATGTGCCGCCGTCTTTGTTAATGATGTCGATGCTCTGGCCGTTTCTTATGAAGCTGCCGAAACGCTCGCCAAGACCATAGACATGCTCACCTACGCCAAGGCTCAGCTGCTCTCTCATGAAGCACCCGTTATCGCCATCTATAAAGCTAAGCGCACCGTCACATGAAGAAGTAACTAATCGGCCATCACGCATAAGCTTGTAACCATAGTTTGCCTTGTCGATAACGAGGCTGCTGGCGCCGCTCTTTATGGTGATGGTCTTCTCATCTTCTTGGGTACCAATTTCAATACTTGTGCCGGCAAGTCTGAAGTAAGAAGGCGCGAGCGACTTATCGCCCTTGAAGTGATATGTCCTGATGTGGAAAACGTTTTCGGAAGGAGACGAGATCTCCATCGTAATGTAAGGACCGCTCAATGTCATGCCTCTGTTGTAAATATGAAAAGACGGCAATGTAAGCGTTACCTTATCGCTGTCCTTTTTTACAAACCTGACTTCTTTGGCCTGATGTATGTCAAAACCCTCTGCCGTCATCCATGCGCCGTCAGTAAACTTCATTTATAGATCCTCCGGATGTGACTGGATTTGCTGCGCCTTCAGCGTTGGAATGATTACTCTTCCGGCTTTGTTTTCTTGGCAGCCTTGTCCTTGTACATTTCTTCATCTGCGCGCTTGATGACATCGGCAACAGACACATCTGTCTCAGCATCAAAGACGGCTATGCCGCACGCGATCGAGACATAATCTTCAGGCAAAGGCAGCGTGTCTGAATAAGTGCTCATCTTCTTGTTCAAAGCCTTAACATTCTTATCGCGCTTTTTATAGTCATCACCTGTCATAATTGCAACGAACTCGTCACCGCCGATCCTGTAAACAGGGCTGTGCTTGAACACATCGCAGATGAGGCGGCAGGCTCTTACAAGATATGCGTCGCCTGCTTCGTGGCCCTGGGAGTCGTTGATCATCTTGAGATTATTGACGTCAAACATCGCGATCGCAAATTCAAGATCGGGTTCTGTATTGATCTGCGACTGCAAGAGGCTTTCCTTGTCCTCATATGCCATACGGTTATTAACATTGGTCAGAGGGTCTCTTCCCATCAGGTCAACGAGTCTCTTGTTGATGTGGTCGAGAGTAAGCGCGTGACGGAACTTCTCGAATGCAAGGCCCATGCGGTTTGCATATGTAAGCAGGAAGTGGTTTTCGACCTTGTCTATGCAGTCTCTGAAAATGATGTAACCATATGCGAGATCTGCCTCGTGAAGCGGCAGGAAAACGTAAAGGTGGTTGGGGCCTTCAGGGTCGTAACCCGGGATGAGATCTCTGGAATTGAACATCTCTTCCCTGAACGGAACGCCGTCTTCGGTCGAATAGATAACTTCCATATTCTTGCTGTATCTGTCAGTGTTGAGCTTGACGTCGGCATCGTAGATAGACAGGCCGAAGTTGGGCTCCAAAAGAACGTGGAACGAATCGCCTTCGTAGTCGTGGTTCTCGACCAGGAGACTATAAAGATTTTCCTTGAACTCAAGGTGTGTGAGACAAGGCAGTATCGTCGAGTCGATGATGTTGAGTTTGCGCTCAAAATATGTGGTCATGGCGCGCTTCGAAAAAGCTTCGCGGCCCATGCGTCTTCTGAGCTGGTCGCTGTTCCTGTATTCATAGCAGTTGCAACTCTCACCCGGAATGAACTTACACTGGATTATCTCGTTCTTGCCGCACTCACCGCCGTTGATCATATCTCTCCAGAGCCTTACGGCTGCAGCGCCCATCTCATCGAAGCACTGGTCAACCGACGCGATCGAGGGGTCGAAAATCTTACTGTTGTCGATATAATCGAAGCCTGTAACGAGAACATCCTTCGGCACTTCGTATCCGTTGTTGCTCAAAGAGATGCATGTCTCCATCGCAAGTCCGTCGTTTGCGCAGATAAAGACGTCAGGGAGCTTCTCACCTGATTCGCACAATTCCTTAATGTGCCTTGTGACAGCGGCGTTCTCCCAGTCCGTATAGAATACTTCAACGAGGTCGTCTTCACAGTTGTTCTCTTTGAGATAATTGCGTACTGCTTCGACTCTCAATTCCGAATCGTGCGAATCCTTTGTGCCGGCGATAAATGATATTGTTTTCGCGCCGTGCTCATCTCTTACGTGAGCGCAGAGATCCCTGATCGCCTGGTTGTTGTCGGAGCCGACGTAGCTTATGCCTTCTCTTCTGTTGCCCTGGATGATGACGGGGATCCCGGCCTCATTGCTTCTCTCGATGATGTTGTCGATCCGGTCCTGGTAATCCAGCCCGCTCGCGAAAATGACCGTACCGTCAAAGTCATGAAGATCAGGGAGATTGAAGATATTCATCTCGCCTGTTTTCTTGGCGTCGTTATCGATATATGCAGGATAGCAGAGGAACAGGAATATATCTGTCTGCTCGTTCTTGAGTTCATTTTCCATACCGGTGAGGAACTGACTGAGGATCTCAGAACCCCATCCCGTCGTAAACACTGCAATCTTTTTCTTCATGCCGGCATTCCTCCGGAAAAATACTAAACTTCTGTATCAATCGTCCTTTTTGCCGCCTTTGCGGAACGGCTTAATGGCTTCCTTAAATTCTTTAGGATTATATTCATGCTCTTCAGCGAAAAGATAAAGCTCGCTCTTGCTTGATTCACGGAGACTGTCGAGCTCACCTTCGAAAAGCAGGTGTCTGTCGTTCTTTTCGATGCAGATGCCCGAAAACTCATAAGGCGATTCTTCACTGCCCATCCTGGCATTCTGAACGACCGTAAGCATGTCGCCGTCAACGGACATGACTACGTAATCAACAAAAAACGTATTCTTTTTGCGGAGGTTCTTACGAAGTAGCTTGCGCATGCTGTCACCGAAATAGATAGTGACAATGTCGCCTTTTTTCACAGTTTTTGCCATAACATCTATACCTTTATCAATTCAGTCCAAACGTAAACGATGCTTTCCCGTGCCATATCACCGGTCAGCATTTATATTATACATTTTCTTTTAAAGATTATCTCTATCGTTATGATGCCGATTGGTATAATAGAGCCCGGGAGAATATGAATATGTATGATTTTGACGCTATAACTGACAGGAACACGCCTGACGATATCAAATACGGTAAGATCAACGGAATAGATGACCTCATCCCCTTATGGGTTGCGGATATGGACTTTAAGAGTCCCCCGGAAGTCATTGACGAACTCGTGCGCGTCGCATCAAACGGGATCTACGGTTATTCGGAAGCGGACAAGTCCTACGATGATGCCGTTACAGGCTGGTTTAAAAACAGATTTGACTGGGATGTCGAAGCATCGCAGATCGTCAAGCTGCCGGGCGTCGTCCTGGCTATCTCCTATGCCGTCCGCGTGCTCACAAATGAGAACGATCACGTCATGATCTTTGAGCCTGTTTACGGTCCCTTCAGACGCTGTGTTGAGGGCAACGGAAGAAAACTCACGATTGAGCAGCTTAAGATCATTAACGGCCACTTTGAAGTCGACCTGGAAGAGATGGAGAAAAAGATCGCCCAAGATGACGTCAAGCTCCTCATCTGGTGCTCGCCCCATAATCCGGGCGGCAGGGTCTGGACTGAAGAAGAGCTCCGCGCGGTTTCCGATATCTGCAAAAAGCACGGCGTATTCATAGTAAGCGACGAGATCCATTCAGACCTAACGCTTTATGGCAACAAGCATATCCCCATGGCTAAGATCGCAAAAGGCAACTGTGTCGTCCTCACCGCGCCCACCAAGACTTTCAACATCGCCGGCATCCAGGCCGCAAACATAATATCGACCAACAAGGAAGTGCTCAAAAAGATCGACCGGGAAGCCGTAACCACAGGCGCTTTCGGCCTAAATAAGATGGGCATCGCAGCCACAAGAGCCGCTTACACATATGGCGCGCCGTGGCTTACTGAACTTCTGAAATACATCGAAGGAAATGTCGCTCTTTTGCGCGAAGAGCTTAAAAATACAGACCTCGTAATGATGGAACCCGAAGGAACATATCTTGTCTGGATCGACTGTTCTTCGCATAAGAACTTTGCGATGAAGCTCCTTAAAGATGCGCATGTAAGAGTTTCCGAAGGAAGCTTTTTCGGCGAGGGCGGAGAAAACTTCATAAGAATAAACGTCGCGTGCCCGAGAAGCGTACTTAAGGAAGCGATAAAAAGAATGAAAGTTGTTTTGTGATAATGCCGAAAAATAATTCACAATATGAGAGGATGACAAAGTGGCCGGTGCCGCTCCTTATCTTATTCCTCGGCTTTCCGACCATGGTCAGCATGTTCGTCACCACCATCTACAACATGGCCGACTCCTACTTTGTCGGACAGATCAATACGTCCGCAAGCGGCGCCACCAGCGTTGTAATGGGCCTCATGGCGATACTTCAGGCGATAGGATTCATGTTCGGTCACGGAAGCGGAAGCATCATAAGCAGAAAGCTCGGTGAGAAAGATATCGACAGCGCGAAAAATTACTCGGCAACGGGTTTTTATCTTGCTCTGTTCTCAGGAATCGGCATGATGGTCTTAGGCAGCATTTTTCTCACGCCTCTCATGCGTCTTCTGGGCAGTACCGACACCATTCTCCCTTATGCGAAAACATATGCGATTTGCATTCTCTGCGCTGCTCCCGCGCTGGTATCAAGCTGCGTAATGAATAACATCTTAAGATACGAAGGACGCGCGTTCTTTGCCATGATCGGCCTTACTTCGGGCGGCATCCTTAACATCTTTTTAGACGCTCTCTTCATGAAAAAGATGAATATGGGAATCTTAGGTGCCGGCCTTGCAACCGCAATATCCCAGTACGTTTCATGGTTCCTGCTCCTTACGATGTTCATTAGGAAAAAGACGCAGACATCGCTTAAATTCAAATATACGACGTTCAACAAAGCAACGATCTGGAACATAATAACCACGGGGCTTCCGAGCCTTGCAAGACAGGGACTTGCGAGCATATCGACAATGGTCCTCAACAACGCTGCCGGCGCGTATGGTGACGCTGCCATCGCCGCAATGGGAATCGCAAACAAAGTCAGCATGTTCATCTTCAGCGCTGCACTCGGAATCGGCCAGGGCTTCCAGCCTGTCGCAGGATTCAACTTCGGCGCTAAGAAATATAAGCGCGTGCGTCAGGGATTCTTTTTCACGCTGGTCTTCGGATCAATACTGCTCGGCATCGCTTCTGTTTTTGTTTATTACAATGCCGGCTTCTTCATTCAGGTTTTCAGAGATGACCCTGAAGTAATCGCGATTGGAATCCCCACTCTTCACGCGCAGTGTATCGGATTGTTTTTCGTGCCTTTCCAGGTATGCAGCAACATGATGTTCCAGAGCATCGGTTATAAATTCAATGCGACTTTCCTGTCGTCATTGCGAAACGGACTTTGCTTTATTCCCGTACTGATTCTGGCAAGCATTATCTTCGGGCTTCCCGGAATCCAGGTTTCTCAGGCTGTCGCAGATGTCCTGACATGCTTAGCTTGCATACCTTTCACTGTCAGCTTCTTCAGAAAGATCTCCCGTAACGCAGTCGAATAATGCCGGCTGCGGCGCGAACTGCTGCATGTCTGTCTCCATGAGAAGTCCTAAACAAAAGAATTCAGGAAGCTTCCCGATCAGTGTGGTTTTCATATTTTTCTCAGACTTTTTCATTTTCCCATTATCCTTTCATTTATTCGTATGACCATTCTTTGCTGTGTATAGGTTAGAACCCCGTAATTTCAAATCAACTTCATAACGGCATCAAAACGACAACAATTTCTAGGGAAAACGACGGCTCGGAGAGCTTCATCTAATTGCGAAAACGGCCGCAGGTTATTTCTTCTTATTGCAAAAACGGCCGTTGATCATTTCATCTTATATCGAAAACGGCTGCAGGTCACTTCATCAGTTCCCAAAAACTTATCGCGCTCGCTGCAGCGACATTGAGCGAATCAACGCCATGATACATGGGGATCATGACACGGTAATCGCACGCTGCAATGACGTCTTTGGGAAGGCCGGTCCCTTCAGTTCCCAAGAGGACTGCTACCTTCTCATTCGCTCTTATATCATCATTATCAACGCTCGTCGAATCTTCGGTCAGCGCCATCGCGACGGTCTTAAATCCGTGCTTATTGAGGGTTTCCAGTATTGCCTCACCGGTCGAATCTTCAAGCGCCGCCTGCACCCACGGAATCTGGAAAACAGTGCCCATGCTCGTTCTCGCGGTACGCCTCGTAAGCGGATCGACCGATGCGTGCGTAAGAAGCACTCCGTCCATTCCGAGTGCGGCCGCCGACCTGAATATCGCGCCGACATTTGCCGGATTTGCGACGTCAACCAAAACCGCGATGCGCTTTTTATCTTTGAAGAATTCTTCTACAGCCATGTCCGGCTTGCGCTTGAGCGCCACCCACAGCCCGCGCACCAGCGTGTGCCCGGTCAGGTTGACCACCACGTCTTTGGCCGCAATATAAACGGGAATGTTTTCTTTTATGTCTTTGCCGCAGTGCTTTTCGATCGCCTCGAAAACAGGGCCTGCTTCAACTTCCAGCCTTCCTTCTTCAACGAGCATCGACAGCGGCTCGTATCCGTTTTCGAGCGCGCGCAAAATAATATACGCGCTCTCTGCAAGAAAAATGCCCGGTTCCGGCTCATTCATCGTGCGGAGTTCGCGTTCGGTAAGTCTTGCAAATACGTCCAACTCAGGAGCGTTAATGTCTTTTATCTCAATCAGGTTCATGGCAATAACTCATAAATGGATGATTTAAGATTCTGTCATCGGGTAGTAGTTATTAAGGGTCTCAACAGGATACCAGAAGTCGTCTTTAGAATCGTGGTGCTGCGTGACATATGTCTCCACTTCTCCGCCCATATACCATTCACGGATAACTCCTTTATCGAAATTAATCGACCAGCTTTCACCACCTGTAGAAATAGTAAAACCTCTTACGTCGTATGTTGTTGCTCCCTGCTTATCAAAACTTATCGTCATATTCTCAGTGTCAACGGTAATATTATCTGACTCCTGGACCAGATATTCGCCTCGGTCCATGATGAGATAAAAACGCCACTGGCTGGGAAATTCGCCGGTTTTAAATATGCCTGTAAACTTGAGCCAGCCGGTTTCCTGGAAAGCATATTCTTCATCGAATTTAAATGTAATGTGATCGCCTCTGAGGTATGCGGCCTTAAATCCCAGACTGTTATCAGGGTTGCAGTGATAAACACATCTGCCATACCGGTAAAAGCACCCGGTACAAAGAATAAGCATGATCACCATCATTACGGCAATAATCTTTTTCATGGTTTTTATCTCCATATAACTTGTTTTTATCCTCCCACGGGCCCATGTGAATCTATATGTATTATCTTACCTGTCGAATCAAAATCCATACGGAAAACATCGTCTTCGATCACGACACTGTGACCGACAAGATTTTCCGTTTCATATTAGGACTTCAGCGTTCAACATGCATAACATTTCCCAACGGCAGTATTATACCACCCGTAATTAACGCAACTTAAGGCATTTAGGGGCTTTCCGGGCCCTGAAACAATGTTACAAATCCCGAAAAATCAACGAAAAACCGGCATTTTCCTTCAAATACACCAAATTTCGCCTAATTTCAACTCTTGTCTAAATCGCAAAAGTTCCTTACAATAACGCAGTGCCTGTGTAAATGGCATATTGGCACAGTAATTCACTATTTTGGAGGATCTATCATGAATAGACAGGAATTAGTTGACGCAATGGCAGCAAAGGCTGGCATTTCTAAGGCTGCAGCAGACGCAGCAGTTAAGGCTTTCATCGAGACAGTTGGTGATGAGCTCCAGAACGGCGGTAAGGTTCAGCTCGTAGGCTTCGGTACATTCGAGACAACAAAGAGAGCTGCAAGAACAGGCCGTAACCCTCAGACAGGCGCTGCTACAAAGATCGCAGCTTGCACAGCTCCTAAGTTCAAGGCTGGTAAGGCACTCAAGGATCAGGTTAACTCAAAGGCTAAGAAGTCCAAGAAGTAATTCTGATTTTTCTGAATACGGGTTATTTAGCAGGGCATCTCATTGCGAGGTGCCCTGTTTTTATGCTTTGATGTCACCCGCTGTGCTATTGTTCATGCCTTTGTTTGCTCGAAAAAGCATTGCCCTCTGCACCCGTTGTGCAATCAAAGCAATACCATCTGTGGTCGTTGTACATTTTTTATCAAAATAGGCCTGAAAATTGCATAAATCGACCTTTTTGTGCAATTGTCGCCGCGAAAAAAGGGGAACAATTGCACAAGCTCTTTTCTGGTTTAATTTTCGAAAAAGTGGAAAGCCGTTTTCTACGCATGAAAAAAGATGACGCCTGCAGGCATCCTCCCTCAATCAACTTACTAATAAAACGGTTAATCGTACGTGATTACCTGGTGACCATACGTGGTCTTAAGCCAGTCGCCGCTACTGTTGTCGGAAGACGGGAATACGATCGTGTTCGGGTCGCCGTCAGAGATATAACGCCTGCCGTCATTGAGCTCTCTGAAGTTCATCTCGATATCGCATTCAGTGCCGTTGTGGTCGTAACCGCGGATCCTTCTTATCGCGTTAGCGTTATATTCCCTTACAAACGGGGAATAGGATCTGGTCCATGCACATAGGAGCGATGCTTTCGTCGTGTAGGAGAATCCGTCGTAAGTTCCGGAGAAGATCGTGCTGTACTGCGGGTTGTCCGAGCTGACATTTTCGGGCGAGCCAAAAGGGAGCGCAACGATATTTACGTACTGTCCGGGAATGATCTCATCGAGCTTCTGGTACATCTTGCCGACCTGCTTCTCGATCTCGTCGGCAGTGCAGTCGCCGAGCTTAATATGGTCCCAGGTGTGGTTGCCGATATCGTAGCCGTTGTCGACCATCCACTTCATGACCTTGCGGTCATCCTCTTCGCCGTTGCCGAAGAGTCCCAAGTTCACGAAAAACGTTGCCGTTACATTGTAATCCGGGTATTCGGCCTTGATCTGTTCGAGGATGCCTATTGCACAGGTGGGATCGAAGATCGGCGTACCGTCAGCGTTCCATCCTTCCAGCACAACGTCTCTGATGCCGTCATCGAATGTGAGGATGACCGGGCTGTAGCCGAACGGGACATCGATATATCCGTCAACATAATCGGTCAGGCGCATCATGCGGTAGCCCATCTCGTAGTAGCTTCGAAGATCTGCTTCAAAAGCCTCAGATGTCCTGTTATAGCCATCCTTGTCGACATTGCCGCCCGTGTATTCTGTCTCGGAATTCTTCATGCCGTAGACTCTGTGATACATCAGGATCGGGACGGAATTGAGCTCGTTTACGCCCGCATTTCTGTACTCTTCGGCAGAGTAGGTCACAAACGAAGTCTCTGTAGTGGCAGCCGTTGTCTCAGTGGTTGTTGCCACGGTAGCCTCCGTCGTGGGAACGGTTTCTACCGGTTCTTCTTTTTTGCATCCCGAAAACATAAGCGCAGTCATGGATGCTATGAGCGCACAAGTTGTAATTTTCTTAATATTCATGGTGCCTATTATATCAGGATTGAAGGCCGGGTGTTTATCAGAAATGAAATGCTTTATTCATCTTTTGTATTGTTCGAGATATAGAAACAGATCCTTATTCATGTCGTCATCAACTCTGAATATAATGCGGCTTTTCAATGTGCGTGTACGCAGGTTTAACAATCTGCAAACACTATAAATATATGAGATTTGTGGATAATGCATTTAGTAAATAAACAACGGCTATCTAATATAATATGCGCGAACCTTGTAGTATGATTTGTATTCGTTGATTCAGGTCACACTTCGAAAAGGAAAACTAATGGGAAAAACTTTAGGAAAAAAGAATACCACTATCGTCATCACCGAGAAGACTCCGCTGATCTTACTTGCGGGGCCTATGTTCCTTGAGCTTTTCCTGAACGTTATGGTAAATAACGTAGACACCTTCATGCTGAGCCACTATGACGAAGTCGCCGTAGGTGCAGTAGGTAACGCCAACAGGATCATGTTCATGATGAACATCCTTTTCAATGTCATCGCAACGGCAACAAGCGTCGTTGTCTCGCAGTATCTCGGCGCTAAGCGCTATGACAAGATGAACATGATCTACACGCTTGCCGTCATGGTAAACTTCGTCTTCGGCGTATTTTTAAGCGGCGCTTTCTGTGCGGCAAATCCTCTTATTATGGATTTCCTTCACATCTCTGATAACATGCGCCCCCACGCCATGACCTATATCTACATCGTAGGCGGTGGCGGATTCATTCTGGCCGTTTATAACGTTATGCTCCAGATCTTAAGATGTAACGGTTTTTCCATGATCGGCATGTGGATCACATTGGGCATCAACTTCGTAAACATATTCGGAAACTATCTTTTCCTGTATGGCCCTCTGAAACACCTTAACATGGGTGTCGCAGGTGTTGCACTGTCAACGGTTGCATCAAGAATCATTGCCGTCGTCGCAATATTTATCTTCTTCTTTGCAAAGAGGATCGGTAAGATCGCACTCCGTTATCTGAAGCCTTTCCCCAAAAAGCTTCTTTGGAAGATGATCAAGATAGGTCTTCCTACGGCAGGCGAAAACCTTACATACAATCTTTATCAGACAACGCTTCTTTCATTTATAAACATAATGGGTGAAGATTCCGCAAATGCAAAAGTATACTGCGACCTGCTTATCTCTTTTGCAATGATATTCTCCAACGCATGCGCAATGTCAACGCAGATAATCACGGGACATCTCGTAGGCGCAGGAAAGACCGAAGAAGCATACAAGCGTGTATTCAAGACATTGAAGACAACTCTGCCGATTACAATCGGTCTTGCCGGAATCAATGCGCTCCTCTGCAGATATACTCTGCATTTCTTTACTAGTAACCCGAACATAATCGCTCTGGGTCAGATGATCATGATCGTCGATATTTTCATTGAGATCGGACGATGCCTCAACATGACATTCGTATCAAGTCTCAAAGCAGCAGGCGCATACATCTTCCCTCTCATCGTGGGCATCCTCTCCAACTGGGGTCTGGGCCTTGCGACAGGCTACGTAGTAGGCGTCCTGATGGGTGTCGGCGTTGCCGGAATCTATGCCGGAACAGCCGCCGATGAATGCATCCGCGGCCTCATCGTCATGTACTACTGGTATAAGAAGAAATGGGTAGGCAAATCGGTCGTCGATAAAAAGCGTAAAGACGTACTTGAACTGGAAGCAAAAGACGCAGGGTAAACGCAGTTCCCTAAACCCGCTTAATACAACAGTATTCAGATAAACACACAATAAGAAAACGGGGCATCACTTCATTGTGATACCCCGTTCGTTTTTAATCGTTTATGACTTTAGGATCAATACTCTTCTTCTTTTTCAGTATTGTCGTAGATCTCCTTGCAAGCCTTGCAGTACTCGTATGTGATTACTCTCAAACGGTATGAAAGGTTCTTGAGGATCATGTCGATCTTCTCAGGGCAGGACTTGAAGAGGTCCTCGAGTCCGTCAGGATAGATGATCTCAACCTGTGTATCGTTGCTCTCAACAACTGCTGTAGCTGTACGAGCTTCGCGTGTGATGAGGCCCATCTCACCGAAGCATGCAACAGGCTTAACTTCTGAGAGCCTGATCTCGTTTTCTGCACCGTAGTTGCTGTAGATGCAAACGCTTCCTGAGTGAACGATGTACATGCACTTGCCGGGCTCACCCTGCTTGAAGATGATAGTACCATAAGGATATGTCTCACCTGATGTACCCTTCTTGGATACTGCGTCAGCTGCTTCGCGGAGAGCTTCAGCGCTGGGTCTCTCAAGTCTGAAGTTCTTAGCTGAGAGATAGATGGACTGCTTTGACATTGAAGCAAAGAAGCTTGCGTAGTTGTTCTTTGAATTCTCTTTTCGAACGTTATCAAGAGCCTTCTTGATCTCGTTGTAATCGTCTGTCATTTTCTTGAGTCTATTGCCGAGAACTACGATGATATCAAGGATCTTGTTAGGATTCTCCGTGATGTATTCGTTAAGCTCACTAGCTGCGATCTCGATTACTTTTGAATCTTCTTCAGCAACTACTGTGCTGCTGCGGGGATATGACTCGATAACTGCCATTTCACCGAAATATGTTCCGGGTTCGAGAATTGCGATCTGAACCTGATCTTCCTGACCATAATTGTTGTAAACTCCTACTTTACCCTCTAAAAGCTGGAAGAATGTATTACCTTCATCTCCCTCTCTGATGATAACTTCGCCGCTGCTGATCGTTCTCTCAATCGTGCTCATGTTGTTGCCCTTTCTCTTTCTCGTAATGTAAAAATATGTCTCAAATACACTTTACGTTTCTACACAGGATTGTATTTTCTAACACAGTTTTTGTCAATTATCAGATATTTATCAATTATATCATTGATATAAATATATAAAGGCACTTATAGGAAGCCTGCTCAATACAAATTGCATTTGGAGCGTGATATAATCTCGATAGAATAAGGATGAGATGCCCTAGATAACTACACTTGAAGAATACTCCGGCCGGATGTCCGGCCAACTATAAACGTTGCTGAGGAGTTCAGATATGAGTATAGACAACAGAGATCAACGGGTTGATCAACTATTACAAGGCATATACAGATTATGCGTTAATACGGATGACTGTTCATCCTGTCCTTTCTATGTTACCAAGTGCACATTTGGAGAGCCCCGCCCCAGGTCATGGTTCGATGAAGAGACCATAGAGATCAAGGCTGAGGCTGATCCCACACCCGTTGAAAAAACTGAGACAGAAACTCCTCTGATCAAAGCAATCGAGAATGCCATCGAAGCTCCCGAAGAGCCTGAAGAATATGATGATTCAGACGGCACGTGGCTCGTCAGCACGACAATGGGCAGCGTCTTTTCGAAATATGTTTATATCTGCTCCAAGTGCGGTTACAAAAAAGAATCGGTTCTCTCCTTAACTCCGATGACCAAGTGTCCCGAGTGCGAGAAAAGAAAAGCAATGAGAGCGGCTAATTAATTCAAGCTAAAAACGTAAGGATGTGTCAGTGTGATGCATCCTTTTTTCGTTGAGTGAGTATTTACGTGCCAATTTTATGAAAACCTTATTTATGTACGTAATTGCATTGCGCTCATGATCACTTTACTTACTGAAATCAGAATACTCATTTTCAGTAAGTAAAATCAGGGTAAAAATGGCCTTTGGCATGCTCACTTTACTTACTGAAAACGGAAAACGCTAATCCAGTAAGTAAATTCTTGGGAAAATCGTCATGTTATATCAATTATTTACTTACTGAAATTGAAATACTAATTCTCAGTAAGTAAATATACGATCAAAGAGGCTTCTTCCACCCTAAAAATTTCTTACTGAAATTGGAAATCGCTTTTTCAGTAAGTAAAACCCGAAAAGTATAATCCTGAAAAGCACTTATTTTACTTACTGAAATCGAAAAACTCATTTTCAGTTAGTAATCTACCGGGTGTTTCTCTTATTCTTTGAATCCCAAAAACTCTTTGAGCCCTTCGAACTTTTCCATGTAGTCACGTGTGAGCCCGAAGTGTCCGGAGAGAAGTTCTTCATTGCTGTCCAAAAATTCTTCGAACGTTCCGCTCATCTGCTCGGGCGTAAAGAAGAATTCGCGCGAGCCTCCTGCGGACCGGTCGCCTGCCTGGACAAATGCGGAGTAGCCTCCGAGAACGTGCGATCTGAATTCAAAGGCCTCCAGATACCATCCGTGGCATTTAACGTCGCCGGCAGGCCTTACGTCAAAAATATCCTTAACTTTATTTGCATCCGTGATATAAGACTCCTGGTCGCTGATGATCTCATTGATAAAGAGTTCGCCGTCCCAGTCTTTGTCGTAACGCGAGGATGTGCCGTCATCCCGGTCGTAGTACTTGATGAATTTTTTCTGTCCGTCCACATCCTCAATGGCATACCGGTAGTTCCTTTTAAAAAGGGACTTCTTTGCCCACGGGTACTGCTTTTTAAGTCTCTTTAAAGCCTCGTTAACATAAGCATCAACGTCTGTTCCAAGTAAAAAATATTCTTTGAATATCAATACCGGAACCTTCATTTCTGACTCGTAGATTCCGCCGTGAGCTGCGGCCCACTTAACCTTTTTGGTGTGGATGAGCGTAAGATCACTTGTTGCTACTGCGATATAATCGCCTAACATATCCCTGAATTTGGGATGCTCGGTTCCAGTTCCGAAAAGCTTTCTTTCAAGTACTTCCTTCTTGGTCAGGAGGTCAAACTTATCTTTGTAGATCCTGTTAAACAGCGTCCTGAACTCTCTTTTCCTGCCCTTCTTGATGAAGAAAGTTGCAAGTCTGGGCTCGATCGCGGGAAGTCTTTCCATGCAGTCCATGAGTTCCGGATAGTCTTCAAGCTGAGACATCTTCGTATCGACATGACCATGGTCAGCGGTGATGATGAGGAGCGTGTCCTTCATGCCGCGTGTGAATTCTGAGATCTTCTTCTCTACGTCTTCAAGGAACTCCACGATCTTCGGGTGTTCGTCGTTGGCGCCGCCGTACTTGTGGAGAAGGTCATCCGGGGAAGGCCAGTATGCATAGATGTACTTGCGTTCAGGCTGGGCGCAAAGCTCTTTTGCCTTGTCCAGGATCTCTTCGAATGTCTCAGTCTTCGGCTCAGCATATGGTGAGAGGATGTAGTTTTTTACGCCTGCTTCCGTGAGCCTGTCGAATACGCTTTTGTAAGGCGTGATCGTGCCGGCCACAAAATAGTCTGCGGCCTTCTTCTTTTTACCCAACAGCGTGTTTTTATAAACCGTGACGATCTGGTTTATATCTTTGTAATAAACGTCCCAGCCGATCCATCCGTGTTCGCAGGGCTGAAGGCCTGTCATGAGAGATGTCGTGGCTGCAACGGTCGCTGACGGAAAGACGGAGTCGACCGTGCCGGCATTGTGCTTTCTAAAAAACTTATCGCTCCCGGAGTTCCAGACAAGGACTGAGCTGCCCATGCCGTCAAGGACCATAAGGATCACATTCCTGTATTCATCCTTAAGATACTTATCCAAAAGCTCTGAAGTATCGCCCGCAGGCTCTGCCCCGAAGTATTTCAGGATCGAATTCGGTAGATTTACGATGCAGTTTTTGTAATCCGGTAAGACTGAAAGATAATCCATGCTGCCCTCCGGAAGGTCACGCCATCGAATTCAAGAGTCTGATCACTTCTTTGTGGTCTCCCATGAATTGGAAAGTGTTGAGTCCGGCTTTTTTCGCGCCTTCGATATTCTTTGCCCTGTCATCGATAAACAGGCACTCGTCTGCTTTAAGGCCGTATTCGTCAAGGAATGCCTTGTAGATCGCGACGTCAGGCTTGATCATGTGGTGGTCTGCAGATACGAACACGCCGTCGAAAAAGTCGAGAGGCAGAAACTTCGGAAAGTATGTATAGAACAGGTCGCTGGCGTTGGACAGGACATAGACCTTATAGCCGTGGTCTTTCACGTATCTGCAAAAATCTTCGGCGCCTTCCAACGGATCCATGCAGATGTCCCATCGGTCAGCGCAGTTTTTGAGAGCTTCGTGGTATTTCTCGGGCACTCTGACCTTAACAAGATCGAATCTGTCCTTGTCCTTGATGTTGCCGCTGTCGGCCATTTCCCATTCAGGCCCTTCGAAAAGCTCTCTCCTGATGATGTCCTTCTCTTCTTCCGAAGAGCAAAACGTGTCCATTACGAATTCGGGATTGTAATCCAGAAGGACATTACCCATGTCGAGTACTATGTTTTTGATCATGTCTCAATTATCCCCTTAATACTTATCTGCTTATGAGATTATATCAATCGGGCAAATAGTTTTGCGGCAAAAGAAAAAGACCCGGAAGACTAGGGTTCCAGGTCCATGAAATGCTGTTAATTACCGAATCAGTAGGTAATTACGTTATCCTTAAGCTGTTCAAAAGCTCTCTTGGCGGCCTGTTTTGCATTCGGATCCGGATCGGCAAATGCAAGCTTTCTCAGGTATTCTTCGCAGTTCTTTGCATGGATCTCAGCGGCGGAATTGCAAGCTGTAGCCCTTACAAAAGGTGAAGGGTCACGCAAAAGCTCAATAAGGCCCATGCCTGCCTCGTATGTAGGGATCATGCCCAGAGCCATAGCTGCTGCCAGTCTTACATCGTCGTTGGGATTATCAATGTACTTGAGTACTGCGCCGATTTTCTGCTTTTGACCTAATTTAAGGATCTTATCTCTAAGAGCATCGATGTTAGCCATATGTGGTAGCTTCCTCACTTCACAGATTGCTCTATCATTATATGCAAACTATTTTGGAATGACCACAGGTAAACAAGAATTTTTTACCAATTTTCTTTGATTTAAAAAAATGGCAGAATAGCACAATTCGTATTCTCAAATTTCGGGCAAAAAATCGTTGTAACAGTGTTAAATGCACTGTTTACAATGCATTCACCCTTTTTTCCCACTTTGGGCCTTTGATTTGTCGGATGTTGCGAATTTTACAGATTTTGCGGGAGAAGGCGTTTTCTCAAACTATTTTGATGTTTTTTTTACATCATTTTCCTGCTCAAATGATTTTTGTTCTGAAGCTTCTTTTTCCTTCAGCTGCTCTTCCTTCCTGATCTTCTTAAGATCATCATCGTCCATGAACCTGGGTGCGGTCGAATAGACGACTTTCTGTCTCTTTGTGAACAAAAGCGCCTGAACGCGGTCCGTGAGCTTCTGCTCGCCGACACCAAGCAGGACTGACAGGATAATGACGCCGATGGCAAAAGCCAGAAGGTTCGGATAGACACCGCCCATATAAAACGGCGATTCCTCGAAGTTATATGACAGGAAGCGCAGTAATGTAAGCGCCATGAGGTTCATGAGGTAAGTATGAAGCGAGTATTTGCCGAAGAATCTGCTTACCGGATTGACTACGTAGTACTTCATGAGGAACATGAATAACGTGAACGGGAAAATGAACATCAGAGGGATCTGGCAGAAGTATGTCAGGATCTTTTTGTCGATCTCAGGACCTCTCATATTGAATTCCGTCCAGTAACCGAAGCGTGTCTGACCGTATGTGTTAAGGCCATAAGCAGCAAGGGTGATGAGGATCAGGACAAAAAACTTGGATCCGTATTTGTTCTTGAAGAAGGGAACGATCTTATTCTCGTATGTCGCGAAAATAAGTCCCGCAAGGAATGCAGGTGCTGAATTGACCCACCATTCGCCCTGGAACCAGAAAATCTTTTGGTCCATCCACCACTTGAATGAAGTCTCATAGAAATTATCATCCATCCACCAGTTGGCAGGCCCTGCCCACCATGCCATGTGGCCGTTAATGCAGGCTCCGATTCCCATTAAGACCGTGAAGACACCTATGATCACAAAACATGCCTTGCGGTTCTTTACGAATCTGAAGCTTAAGTAGAATACAAGATAAAGGAGAGATAAGACGATCGGGAACCACGCATATGTGTTCATCATGGTGATGCCCAGAAGGTTTGTGACCCACTGTGCCTTTTCGAGATGGATCTTAACAAGGAATGTGAAAAGGCCGTACAAAAGGACGTCGACATAGAAAGGAACTACGATGGTCTTAACGATCCTCTTCTTGATAAAGCCTTTGAGGTAGTCCTTCTTGCTGTCAAAGCTCTTGATGAGGCCGTAACCCGAGCAGAAGAAAAACACTGCAACAAAATATGCTCCGGCATTTACGAAGGGAGTCAGCACGCCTGATTCCTGGAATGCAAATTCCTGTGAGATATGGTGGAGGATTACGCCCATGGCGGCAAATCCTCTGACGGATTTCATCACTTCAAGACTAGTGAAATCGTCGTTGAACTGGTTCTTCTTGCCGAATTTGTTTTTCGCGCCGACAACAATAACGCATACAAACAGGAAGCATACGATACGGTCTATAACTCGCCAAACAATAGTACTGTCCATCTGTTACTTCCTGCCCCTGATCATGTCTGCTTAAGAATCGCAGCTTCCCGTTTTTGCTGCCTTGCCATTTTCTTGAGCCTGGCCTCATCCTTGTCCCTGATCAGAATGAAATATACGATCCCTGCGATCAGGAGATAAATGCCGAGCTGGATGACACTTGCGGCAGCAGCCCTGTCGTAAGCGTAAGAACCCATGAAAGCCTGGTTCTCAAGATACATCATCAGCGTAAGATTTTTTCGAAGTGAATCGAAAGAACCGAACGCTCTCGGTACGTCGGCCATGCCGAGACCTTCGATGATGGAAACAATCGTGATGAAAAAGAGCATTGGCTTCATGCAGGGAAGCGTAATGCGGAAGAACGTCTGCACCCTGCCGGCACCATCCATTTCAGCTGCCTCGAAGATCTCAACCGGAATGCCTGTAATGCCTGCGATGGCATAGATAAACGTGATGCCGAACTGCAGGAAAACAGTGATGATTATTATGAAGAACTGGACAGAGGTAAAGAACTCAAAATCCTCAGGCTCAAAGCCGAAGCCGTTGATCATGGAAGCCGCGATGGCCATTCCTGCAGCGGTTCCGAAGAAAGCGATCATGTAGTTCAAAAGGACCATGCCCCAGGCTGAACCTGCAACGAGCTTAGGGAAAAAGAATGCTGTCTTAAATATGCCTCTTCCCTTGATCCGGAGCCTTCTGTCGGTAATGACTGCTGCAAGCCAGAAAGCAAGGATCCACTGCGGGATAAGTTCGCCGAGGAAGAAAAGGAATGTATTCTTTAACGCATCGTGAAAAGATTTTGCTTTGAAGATCTCTATGAAATTCTTGAACAAGGGCTCCCCGATCGAAGGAAGAAATTCCGGATTGGTATTGCCCGCATGCTTGAGATAACAGAATGAATAGTAAATGGTGCTCGCCAAAGGCCAAAAATGAAATACCATGAATAACACAAAGAAAGGGAGAACAAAAATATATCCCCACTTTGAGTAGCGCTTCTCAAGCTGAACCTTTTTTCCCATATAGCCCCATTACCCGCGGAATGCACGACGCACCCGTTTCAAAATACAACGCTATTATATCTTTTAACCATACATTAGAACAATATCGATTTTTCATTGATAGGTAATGAACAGTATGTTACTCTAAACATACTAAAAACGTGCCTTTTATTCGGGGATAACAGGTATGGGGGTGAATTGGTACGAGCGATGTGAACATGACCCGTTCTGAGGTCAGGAAAAAAGATAACATCCTTAGAGCCGTTACTTATATTATTTCCATCGCATTGGGATTGTTCATTCTGGTCCCCTTTATCAGCATGCTCATGGGCAAATTCGGCGACCCGTATATTGATGAGGAAGTCGAAGACATTATCGCTCACGACTTGCTCAAATTCTGGAAACAGTTTATTTTGGTCTTCAATTCAGGCCAATTCACAAACTTCATGAATTCAGTTATCGTATCCGTCTTAAGCACGGTATTCTGCATGTATGTTTCCGCCATGACCGCATACGGCATCACTGCTTACGAATGGAAATTAAGAGAAGCATTCGACAAGATGATCCTCATAATCGTAATGATCCCCGGCACGATATCAACGATCGGTTTCTATCAGCTGATCTACAAGTTCCATCTTATCAACCTGCTCTCCATGCTCATACTCCCTGCCATCGCATCACCTATTACGGTGCTGTTCATGAGGTTATATCTGAAAGCCACATTCTCAAAGGCTCTCGTTGAATCGGCAAGACTTGACGGCGCAGGGGAATTCAGGATCTTCAACCAGATAATCCTCCCCCTCTTAAAGCCCGCCATCGCAACACAGGCAATCTTCTGCTTCGTAACAAGCTGGCACAACACGCTTATTCCCAGCATCATCCTTATCGAAGAAAGTAAGAGAACACTCCCTGTCTCGAACAACACGCTGGGCACGGAACTTCTGCTGTTCCTCCCTCCGATACTCGTGTATGCTTTCCTCTCAAAACACATCGTCGAAGGCATAGCGCTGGGCGGCGTAAAAACGTAAACGGGATTCAATTTGGACTTCAAATATCACCGCCTCATTTGTCCCCAACATCATATAGTTTGGGGGAGCAAATGTTAGTTAAAATCTGTTCAGAAACCTATCTTCTTCATTTCCTTAACGAGATTTGCCGCATATGTTTCCGTGCCGAGAACGTTCGGATGGAGATTGTCGAGATAATATTCTTCAAGATGAGGAACAAGTGTTAATCCTTCGATTACCTTAACGTTCGGATAAGAGGCTACGGTCTTCTTTATGTTTTCGCAGAAGCTGTAGAAAACAGGCAGTTCGTCAAGGTGGTCACCCCTCCAGATCGGAGTGATGCAGAGGATGGGGATCTCAGTTCCGTAAATGCCCGTGAGGACATCGTAGTATTCCTTAACAACATTCATGTCGTTGTCGCCGTACTGGTTGGTGCCCTGCGCAACGATGATCTTATCGGGCGTGTAACCCGGCATCTTCATGAGAGATTTGCTGTCGTAGATATAGCCTCCGATGCCCTGGTTGATGACATCATAATCAAGATATCTGTTGGCGATGCTGACATAAGTTTCGGACGAACGCAAAGGCCCGTAGCCCTGAGTAATTGAGTCTCCGAGCCATAACACTTTGGTGTTTTTTACAGGTGCCTCATAGGAAGAATCGATTGAGAAGTTCTTTACGATAATCGTCGCGTCCGCTGCAAGATAGATAACGACTTTGTGCGTTCCTTCAGGAAGAGAAAACCTGAGGGTTCCTTCTTCACCCATGTCCTTAACGTAAAAGATCTGATGGCAGAGTCCGTCAACATAAAGCTCAACGGTATCCTCCGAACACTTCCAGATGAACTTATAATCGAAAGACACTTCCGATGCATCAGTCGTAAATTCAAAAGTCTTTGCGGTAGACGCGTCGCATCTTTCGGCCCACATCTCAAATGCGGAATTAAAATAATCCATCTGGGGCTTCGAATACTGGTTTGCCTTAAGGTAGCCGTCTTTTTCTTCGAATTCGTATGCGCCGAAATATATCTTCTTTAATTCTTCGTTAGTCAGTATCATGTAAAGCCTTCCTTATTGTCTTAGAAATCTCGAAAATCATATCACTTTATTATCTGCACGACATTGCCGTTTATCTCGAAAACCGGATCACTTTATTATCTGCACCACATTGCCGTTCGCGTCCCTGACAAAATCATGCGGAGTAACGGGAGCGCCGCAATAGGGACAGCTGGTATGCATTCCGATGATGTATACGCCGCCGCAGTAATTACATGCTTCCTGGTAGACCACATTAAGATTGCACGGCTGCGCAGTCTTGTATTCTGGCGGTATCTTTTCCGGTTTTAAACCTATTACAAGGAAAGGCACACCTATAACAGAGAATACGAAAAAGACAACCACCCATAAAACCATTGAAGTGAAGTCAAATGATGTCTTCATTACCTTAGGTCTGTATTCATCAAGAGTCTTGGCGATTGCCTCATCAACGGAATATTTGCTGCGCTCAAGAAAACGCTTATTAAGGGCTTCGTTAAAGGCCCTTGTCCTTTGGGAAGTAAAGATATGCTCCGTATCGTCACCTAACATTATTTCATAATGCCAGTCGTCAAAACCGTTATCCTTGGTCTCTGAAGAATATACGATCAGCACATATACTTCAGCATTATGGAAGCGGTTAACATACTGATCATATGCATATTGCTCCATGTTCGAGTAGTCAGCTTTCCACTCGCTGTTTTCCACTGTGATAACGGCAGGAACGACGCCCGTTGTCTCATAGAAATTCTTCATGGATTTCTTCAAGGCTTTCTCGTCCTCTATTACATCCAGATCATCTTCGATCAGATAATCAGGACGCTTGTCCCTGTCCTCGAAATAAGTCAGCTTTTCAGGAACATCGATGCTTTGTTTTAATCCATAGATCAATGCAAATAAGGCAGGAATCAGGAAACATGAAGATATTACTATTCCCATGACTATGGAGAGAACATTTCTCTTACGGATATCGTAATTGGCATATATGAAATGTGGAGTCCGGTCTTTGTAATACAAAAACCTCTTAGATCCCGGAAACGGCGTTGAAGATGTACGTCTCGAACTGCCGGAACTACCTCCTCTGCTGCTTGAAGAATGACTTCTGCTAGAAGAATGACTGCTGCTGCTGTGTGAACCTCCGCTGTGAGAACCTCCGCCTCCCGAATGTGGCATCCCTTATTCCTCCTTATTCCATCTCTCTGATTTAATTGCCTTCATAAGGCTGTTTGCGTATTTATAATGTGATCCGCCGAACTTGCGGTAACATGCCCATGTAAGATCTTCGGCGAGATTATTCATGTCGCGGCGGTAATGTGTCTCGCTTATCCCGTTGAATAAAACATTGCATCTGGCATTTCCGTCTGCCGTAGGGCAAATATAATCACAGGGCACATAACCTTCGGCAGACAGGCCGCAGTTGCCCGTTAAGATGTGGCAGTCAGCTCCGTCAAGACACTGATACATCTCTGTCACGGCCTTTTCGAGATCATCAAGAGAAGGCATATCCAAAGGCGTCGGCTCTTCATAAGGCTCGTTGAACGGAATGATCTGCTGCAGACGGTTGAACAGATCCCTGCTCATTACGAAAGCATTTTTCTCAACTTCCTTGATCTCGCTCCATGAATCCTTGACTACTTCTTTTACAGAATCCGTACGGTTCTCACTATTCATGATCACATCTCCGTCCTCATATTTCCAAATGTTTTATCCCGTAAAGTTAATTATAGCAAATATGGCAATGTCAAAACATAAAGAGGCCTGTCAGATGGTGAGTACCTATTTCGTACAGTAACTGAGATCGTTTACTGTACGATTTACGTATCGCTTCCTGCAAATACCTTTTTCGTACAGTAATCACGCTGATTTACTGTACGAATTTGGTACTGCTCAGATATCGCAGCGCCAGACAGGCGCAAGACAGTTGAACGCTTAAAACACATGAAAGGCTGCCCCGTTTGAGACAGCCTGACATGTGCTAAATACCCGTTCCGTAAATCACATTCGGAATCAGATGTAACAATGTAAGAAATGCGAGTCGCAGGTGATCAGAATCTCACCCTTCTCCTCCAGTTTCTCTTCGAAGTAAGCCTTGATCTTGTCGGCATTTTTAGCGAAGAACTTTTCCTGGCCTTCATAAGTATCCTTCATCTTAAGGAGGAGGTCGTCAGCCTTATCGTATCTGAAAGAACTCTGAAGTCCTATGACGTCGACCTTCGCGAAATGCTTGGAGACCATATTCCTGAATTCGTCGCGTTCTTTCTCCTGATCAGCGATAACGTCGTCGATAAAAGGAACTTCAATGCCTGCTTCTTTCATTGCATCCTTAAAGAAGAAATTCCATGTGTTTACGTCAGGTCCGTTGATCGAGAAAAAACCGTTCTTATCAAGAACCTTGGAAGCCCTTGTAACAAGCGCTTCTGCATCTTTCAGCTCATCTTCGATGTAGTGGGCAACAATGCGGCTGTAAGTCTTGTTCTTTTCGATAAGACCCCATGCCTCTTCCTTCTCAAGATCACTGAAAACAAGATTGATATCAACACCTTCAGGCAGGTCGCTTTTGTTTTCTTCAAGGAACTTCTCAAAGTCATCAGCCCAGCTGCCGCGGATATCGTATGCGAAAATTTGGGTGCCGCACGGAATGTCCTTCCAGTTGTTTCTCCAGAGCTTTGAATAACCGCATCCGAGATCAAGTATCTTCTCATCCTGTTTAAATTCAAGAGAATCGAAAACCTTAACATACCAGTCTTCCCCGGGCACAGTGTGCTGCATCATGAGCCAGTGGTTGCGGTCAGCATTCTGGTCGACCGTTACGCTCTGTACGATTCCTGCAACGTCATCCCAGTCGAGAGTTTCTCCCTTGCGTGCAAGTGTCCTGTTGATCGCATCGATCACCATATCAATGCGGTAACGCTTTTCTTCCATAACCGCGAGCTGCATTCTCAAGGCTTCTTCGATATCCTTTGCATCGCCTGCTACGAGATTGTCGCGGATCTCTTCCAAAGAGAAACCTATCTGCTTGAGGGCAACGATCTTCTCTAAGATCTCGAGAGCTTCCTTGTCGTAGAGACGGTAGTTGCCTTCTGAATACTCTGTGGGCTTCAAAAGGCCCTTCTCATCGTAAAGACGGACTGCCTTTTGTGATACTCCCGCCTTCTTTGCGATCTCTCCTGAAGTCATTTTTTCGTCCATTTTCTGAACCTCCTTATTGCTTGATGACCACATCCTAAAGGCTGCCCCAAGGGAAGAGTCAACAGGCAATCCGAACTTTTTTCGAAATTTCCAAATTGATTATATATGTGACACTTCTTATATAAAATGTTATCCTAAATTTGCTTTTATATTTGAGGAACAAAATAAGGAGAGCAGCCGTGATATTTTCATTAGCATTAATTCCGGTAGTAGGTCTTCTGTTGATGATCTACTTCAACGATAAAAAAGAGAAAGAACCGTTTGGTCTTCTTATCGCCATATTTTTCGCAGGTGTCGGATCTGTAATCCCTGCACTCATTCTTGAGAAATTGGGAGGAATGGTTATCGGCACCGACTCCATGATCGAAGGCATCCTCCACGCAATGATCGTCGTAGGTCCTGCCGAAGAGCTCAGCAAATTCCTGGTCCTCTTCCTCATCACATGGAAAAATAAGAATTTCAATTACAGCTACGATGCTATCGTTTATGCGGTCTTCGCTTCGCTCGGATTCGCTGCCATCGAGAATATCGGTTACACGATGGTTTTCGGTGCGGGAACAGCGCTCCTTCGTATGTTTACTTCGATCCCCGGTCACGCCTGCTTCGGCGTTTACATGGGTTTCTTCTACAGCAGGGCCAAGTATGCCAAGCTCACGAAAAAGAACGGCAAGTTCGCTCTTCACTTGATCCTCGCGATGCTCATCCCCACCCTTATCCACGGTGTTTACGACGCTATCCTGATGGGCGGCGGCTCATCCGATGAGATCGTTCTTGCAGGCATAACCCTCATCTTGTGGCTCATCTTCATGGCCGGAATGTTCGCATCTTCGATCGTCCTTATCGTCAAGTCTTCGAAAAACGATTTCTGCATTGTCGAAGTTCCCGACAAAAAGGAACAGACCATTTATATTCCGAACGTTGTCGGCGTCTGGACATGCACATGCGGCTCGGTCAATTACCTCAACTTCTGCGGAAAGTGCGGAAGACAGCGCCAGGTCATCAGCTCCTGGACCTGCCCCAACTGCTGGACTCTCTCAACATATAATTTCTGCGGTAAATGCGGATGCCCCAAGCCCGCTGATCAGGGCATGGGTGTTGGTGCGGTCATGGGTGCGGGCCAGCAGCCTTATGGTCAGACTTATGGACAGCCTTATGGTCAGACTTATGGACAGACTTATACACAGCCCTATGGCGGTCAGACTTATAACCAGCCTTATAATCCCCAGCAGCCGAACAATCCTTATCTTTAAATGACGAACTATGGTTGCATCTCGCTCATGATCGCTTTACTTACTGAAATCGCAAATCTCATTTTCAGTAAGTAAAATCCGGGTGAAAATGGACTCATATAAGCTCAGATTACTTACTGAAATCGTATGAGGTCCTCTTTTCGCGCAGTTCAGAGCATTTTACGTACCTATTTCGGAAAAATGCTCTTTAGGTACGTAAATATTGGGGCTATCACTCTGCAATTACGTACCTATATGCGAAAAAGCCTTCTCAGGTACGTAAATTTTCTCCTGATTATGCATTTTCGAAGTGTTTGAAGCTTCATTTTACGTACCTAAAAACGAAAAACAACTTTCAGGTACGTAAATCCTGTGATACTTGCTTTGAAATTACGTACCTATTTCGGAAAAATACTCTTTAGGTACGTAAATATAGAATCAAGACTGAAGCTTTTACTTACTGAAATCGGGAAACGCTAATCCAGTAAGTAAATTCTTGGAAAAAACGTAGTGCTAAGCCCATTTTTTACTTACTGAAATCAGAAACCTCATTCTCAGTAAGTAAATATCTGAGCAGGAAGGCTTTTTACACCAACAAATTACTTACTGAAATCGCAAATCTCATTCTCAGTAAGTAAAACTCGAAAAGATCAGGCCTGAGAAGCACTTGTTTTACTTACTGAAAACCAGAAATCCATTTTCAGTAAGTAACAAAGAAAAAAGCTGCCTCATCTGCAATCCGAGACAGCCTCTTCCCATATCATGTGAAAGGATTTATAGGATAGTTACCTGGTTGCGGCCATTGTGCTTGGACTTGTACATGGCCTTGTCGAGACGGTCGAATGCTTCATCGAAAGTATCTTCAGGCTTAAGTTCTGTGACACCGATAGAACATGTGATATGACCGATTTCAGGGAATTCATATGCTTCCACATCTTTTCTGAATTTCTCAGCGGTCTCTAATACTTCGTTGCCGTTCATGCCGAGACAGACTACAACGAATTCCTCACCGCCCCAACGGCCTACAAGTGAATTGTTTGTTGCTGCCATCTCCTTCAAAATGCCGGCAAAGAGCTTGAGCGTTGTGTCGCCGGTGGAGTGACCGTATGTATCGTTTACATTCTTGAAGAGGTCGAGGTCGACCATCATGACGGATGCCTTCTCGTTGTTCTTCTGGAGACCTGTCAGAGCATTATGCAACTGTGTCTCGATCTCACCGTGGTTATAGACTGTCGTGAGCGGATCCTTGATCGCCAGCTCTTCATATTTCTTAAGTGCACTAAGTATCTCCTGGGAATTCTCATCGATATCCTGGACCATGAAGACGAATCTGTAATCGTCGTCAACTAATGTCTGCGCACGGCTGAATATAAGCTTTACCCAGATATACTTGCCTTCAAGATTACGCATAAGGCAGTCGTAGGATGAAGTCTTGCCCGGAGTGAAGTTTTTCTTGAGATACTCGGGATCAGTACGGCGGAGGAACTGCTCCTGATCTTCCGGCATAAACATGTTGACGATCATCATTCGCCACTCGGAATACTTGATCTGGGAATTAACAACGTTGTCGGAGATCTCGGTAATGTTTATGCTGCTCGTCGTATCCTGAGCGAGATCGATGTACATTGAGAAAAGATAAGTATTCTGGATCGTGCTGATCTTCTTGGTGGTTTCGACTTCCTGGACGACTTCTTCCTCATTAAGCTCGTCGAGAATGAAGAGGTAGTATTCGTTGTTTTCGATAGGATACACAGTCATCTGTGCGATACTGGGCTTCTCACTGCCCTCAAGATGGATCTTGATACGGCGGGAATACTTTCCGGTGAATTTGCCCGTGCTGTCAATAAACACGTGATAATCTTCCGTGACCTCAGCATTTGTCTCATCGATATGGAACCAGAGCTTTACGATAAGATCGTGATACGTGCCGGACTCTTCAATATACTTCTCGAAAATACCCTTGCGTTTTAAAGTCCTATACGAATCAGTCTTTGAATCGACTACGATAACTGAATCAACGTTATCCAGCATCAATGCGGGGATGTCATTAATGTTGTAATCTTGCAATTCTTTTGCCGCCATATAGCTCACTCCAATGAATTCTATAATGCTTTCTCGACGAAACACAGATGTTATGCTGTTTACAAAAAAATTATAAAACCCGAAAAATAAGCATGAATTACGAAAATGAAAACAAAATCAGACCCGGATGTAACAAAATATCTTTATTTACTTAAATGCTCAGCCCGGCGCATTTTCGATATGCCACAGATCATCCATGTTGTAAACATAATCTGGCAGCTTGTACCAGCGGTCGTAATTCAAGACATACCAGCTGTTCTCACCGGTGTCGTACTTAAGCCAGCCTATGCCTTCAGTTTCCCTGAAATCTTCAAACCAGTACTGCCATGTGCCCGGCTGGTTATAGCTGTCGTAATAGAAATGGCATCCCGTGACCGGATCGTAGTAGTTATGTTCTGATTTAATGAACGTACAGGTTCTTCCGATCTCGTAAACATAGATGCTGTTCAGGCCCATGTATCTTCCGTCGACAGGATACTTCATATGCCACAGATTTGAAGTGTCATATCCATCAGGAAGCACTTCCCACTTTCCCTTGGAAGTCTCTATGTACCAGCACTTTTCGTCGTAGTCATACTCCATCCAGCCGTAATCGCCGAAGTCGGATGATATGCCTTCATACCAATACTGCCAGACAGGAGGATTAACGTTCGTGTTTAGCCAGAAGTAACAGTCTGTACCGCTGTCATAGTAATTGCCGGATTCGTGCCAATAACAGGATCTGCCTAATTCCTCAACATAAATGCTGCTGCCGTGTTCTTCGATGTCAAAGAATTTGGCTCCGGGAAAACGGCGCATCCTTGTTGTCTGTGAAGTTGAAGAAGCTGCAGTGGTCCTGGCTGTATATGTACCCGTCATGATACCGGGATATGTTTGGGCGAAGCTGACCTTGGTTTCCTTTGCTTCCCTTACTGCGATGGTGATCGCATTAGCAGCGATAATTGTGGCAAACATCAAACATATTCCGATAAGGGCCATTATCGCGATCGCTTTCGGCGTGCTTAATTTCTGCTTTATCACTCCTGTATAGTTTCCCGTTGCAACATCCTCTTCGCTTGCAGGAACGAGAACTGTCTTTGCAATATCTTTGACCTCATCTTCTATCAGCGATCCGTGTGTTACCTCCTCAAGTACAGCACCGCAGTTCGGACATGAGGGAAGCGCTCCCTCCTTCCACCTGAGCTTGATCTCGGTACCGCAGAATGAACAGGCGACACGCGTCTTTAAGTCATTGCCCTTCCTTACGATGACACGCTTGTAGTATGTGCCGTTCTCATCATAGTAGCCCTTCTCATAACGCTTTCCCGTCTTATCGTCAGTCCAGTTTTTCGGGCAGTAAACATAGTCGTGTTTTGTGCTTCGGATAAGAGAAGTTATGTCAAAACCTTCATCCAGAAAAGATGGCTGATTGGACCGGTCCCTTACTGGCGGAGACACATACTGCGTGACTTCACGCGTACGCATGGACCTTTCATTGAAGATATTTGCGTCGACGGTATATGAATTGTCATCGAACGAATCGGAATCGTGACTCGATGATGAATGAAAGATCGGAGAATCATAATCGGATCTCGATCCGAAATCCGAACCGGAACTGTAACTGGAACTGTATCCCGAATCAGAACTGAAGCTTGAACTTGAATGCGAACTCGTACTGTGGTCTGACGGCATTGCTTATGTCTCCCCATTGCAAAAGCTTGATCTATAGATCAACCGCGGCCTTAAAATTACTCATTCATTATATCAGTAAAGAGAGGCGGCACAGAACGCCTTCTGACCGGCAATTACATTCCCTATCTGCAGCGGTCTCAACCTTTTCGACGTCCCCGCAATGATAATCGGAACCAGGTGTAACAATGCCGGTCTTACGATGCTTATGTATGTTCAGAATCAGGTATTCTCCGGCAGTTATCTTTATAACAGGGCAGCAGCGGCAAGTGTCATTCTTGCGCTCCTGTGCTCAGGACTTGCAGTAATCGTCTTCTATCTGAGAAGAGACAAGAATGAAGCCATGTTGAAGAAATTAAGACGTATTGAACGCCGTGAAGCAAAAAGGCTGAAGCAGGATACTTAATTCAGCGGAGGCAGTTCATGGATATCATAGTTATCATAATAGATATCGAAAGCAGTATCCATATCGCCTGAAAGTTCGATTAGTGCACCGGCCTGGAACATCGGTGAAAGATATCCTGACGGAGCTTCCCACGAAGCATTGGAAATGACCTGAATCCTTTGTTCCCCCGGAACATCGGATTTCAATATCGCTTCTGCAGTAAATAACAGTTCGCCTGTCTCAATGTGATAGTCACTTGATACTATCGCTATGTATTTAACCGAAGGATAATCAGACGTCAGAATGTCATAGGTGTACATTGCATTCTGTGCTGTGGAAAGCGAATTATCTTCAACGATTATGCGGTCCTCATCTATGCCCTGATCGATAAGCCACTGAGCCATCATGCCGGCTTCAGTTGCATCCTGGTTCGCATAAGCTGTTCCTCCGCCTGTGCAGACGATATATGAATTCGGATATTTGACGGCACTTTCATAAGCAACAGTCAGACGGTTGATCAGCTCGTCTTTCATCGATCCGTCGGGATTGAGCTGAAAGCCCAGAACAACAATGCAGAGCTCGTCAGTATCAGGCAGTCCGTCCGGAAGAACATCGTAATTTAATGGTTGGGCGAGATCACCCGAACGCCACAGATCCATAATCAATTCCCATCGTATTCCGGCATTTGTATCTATCGAGGAAAGTTCCGTTAAGAGTTCATCAACTTTCTCATCAGCTTCTTCTCCGTATGAACCGTAATCTACAACGATCTCCTCAACATATTTATGAATGATCTCGGGATCTCCGACAACTGTTTCTATAATCTCAGAACTTTCCGTGATCTCCGCGGCCGTTGTTTCTTCTGTTGTTGTCGTTGCAGTAGTTGCAGGAACAGTCTCAATGCTCTCTGTTGTTGTCGCGGGCGTGGTTTCCGCCGTGCAGCTGCAGATCGTTACCAGCAGACAGGATGCTACGACGCATGTTGTTTTACGTAAGGCAAATCTTTCAATCTTCTTGGTCATAAATCTTCTTTCTATTAACTCAGATCTAAATGAATAAGGTGTCCCGTCTGAGACACCTTGGATCTTATTCTATGCCGAATGTTTACTTGCTTCTGTCCTCAATGTATCCGCAGTCCTGGCACATGCAGATATTCTCTTCCCTGTTAAAGCTGACTGCCGTTGAATGGCATTTGGGACAGACATCGAAAGGCTTGACCGGCTGACCAGGATTTGCCTTGGGAAGATTCGTGGATATATTGTTCAGGAGCGGATTTGTATTGACCATCTTTCCGCCTGTGCCCGTACCGGGATAACGGGGGCTCGTGCCACCGGTAACATTTTCGAGCTGCTCAAGATTGAGTTCTTTGTCATCAAATACTTTCATGGCTTTATCCTCCTGTTCATCTTAAGACAATTATAAGCTTACCGGCAGCAATATTGAATTACCTTGAGTTTAATTCTCTGTAAACATTTCAAATAAACAGCACCGTTATGCACGGATCACCGGGTTCTACTACCCATTCCTTTAACTCGGCCGGAAGCTCGTCGTAACCTATACGGGACAGGATATCAGGATCCGTGACGTCGACCCATTCTTCACCGATCTGAATAAAAGATCTGCCGGGCTGGCACTTGGCTTCATAGTGACCGGGGATCCTCTGGAAGATAGTGCGGGCAGAAAAATCATCAGTCGCCGAACCTTCGAAAAAGGCTGAGCCGGCGGTCTTTACAACTACTGTGAATTTCTTTACTGAGACAGGATTCTCGAATTCGACAGTGTGATAACCAGTGTATTCAAATGTGCCGCTCTGCGAAGCAAGGACCTTGCCGAATTCGCCCTGACGGATCTCGATGGTATAAGGCTGGCCGGGAACTGTCGTCCAGAAACCGATTGCGCCGACAGCACCCTTATGGTCATATACGGATGCTGTAACTACATCATTACTTGCATGCACTTCTTCAAGAGTAATGGCCGTGGGATCAGCACCGTTAAGCACCTTTTCGATAATATCGGTTGAATATACCTGTCCATATACATTACGGCCGAAGGATATTGCAGACGAGTATTCATTGGTTACGCTGCAGTCATAGAGATTCGGAACGGGCATGTCATAAGACACCCAATAGTAGCCGCAGTTGCCCCAGAATACGCCGAAAGAATTCTGGACGAGCCACGCACCGTTTCTTGATGCAGGTGTGGCAAAACAGTCTGCCGGGAAATCATCATCCCATCCGACGACCAAAGCAACATGATCGGAATCCTCGCAATTTTCAGGATGGTTCTGAGTATAATATCCGTTGATGTACTTGCAGTCTTTTTTGTAATTAACGCACATGCATACGCCGCCGTTTTCGCGGACTGCATTCTTTATATCCTCTTCAGTTACTTTGTCGAAGTCCGCATCATCCGTGTTATAGCTTCCGTAGATATTGGCTTCTTTGATAACATATCCGTTCAGCGGATCCGCGCAGAGCGCGCCTGCGACCATCATCACATCGCCTCCGAGATCTGTCTCCAGACCTGAGGAAATATAGAATTTCTCTTCAGGATACTGCGGCACACCGTCTTCGGATGTCTCAGTAACTCCGTAAATCCGGTAGATGATATCATTCGGATTAAGGTCGGGCAGTTCGCCATGTTCTTTTAAATACTTGACCTGCATCGAACTTACTGCAGAATAACAGTAGCAGCCGCCCATTCCTTGTTGTCTTACGGGAACTGCCAGGCCGTCTGAGATGGAACAGTAACTTGTTTCCGGGTTCTGGAAAGGAATGAAATAATCCTTATCCCCGGCTCCGAAAAGTTCATCCGTTGAAGTAAAGGGAGCCTCTGTTGATTCAGGCGTTCCCGTAGCTCCGGTGTTAACGGGATCTTCGTTTGTATCACATCCCGTTACACCCAACATTGTAATGATATTTGCCAGCACAAGCGCACAGGCAATCTTCTTATAAATTGAATTGTTTTTCATCCTGTTGTCCCCTCGAAAATACTGCAGATATATAAATCACAGTTCCTTCATCTGCTCGTATGTGATGCCGTACTTCTCGGCGATGTTTCTTGCATAAGAACTCGTGTCAGGCTCACTACGCTTAACCTTGAAAGTGCTCTTGTTATCCTTCATCTCCATAACGATGCTGACGATCTTGCCCCTGCCTTCCCACTCATTCATCTCCGGGATGTCTGTTGCAAGTTCATGAATGTGAGTATTGAAGATCACATAAGAACCCTTCTCCTTAAGAATGTGGATAAGGTCTTTTGCAAGATATAAAGCGTCAGCAGAAGAAGTGGTCGAGAAAGACTCATTAAAGAGCAGAAGCGTGTTATCGTCAGCTTCTTTAACCATCTCCTTGATCCTCACTGCTTCCTCACCTAGACGTCCGTAATTGATAGTCAGGTTCTCATCGATCGGGAAGTGCGTAAGGATCTTTCCGAACGGCAGACCGGTGAACGAATCAGCAGTAACAAACATGCCCAGAGATGCCATGACCGATACAAGTCCCAATCCCTGCTCAAGGATCGTCTTACCGCCGCGGTTAGGACCTGTCAGTATGAAGATCCTCTCGTCGTCGGTGAATGAGAAATCGTTTTTGACTATCTCTTTCTCGCCTGCTATCGCAAGACGGATATTGTAAAGTCCTTTGACTTCGGGTGCCTTGCCGGAATCGATCTCAGGGAAAGATATAACGTAACCTGAATCTTTCAGACGTCTGCCCATGTTGGCAACGCTTAAGTAGAACACAAGGCCGTTATAGAGGTTCGTGAGGATCCTTGAATCGTACTTGGAATGTTTTCTGATAAGATGTCTTATCTCGCCGTAATGCTTCCAGAGGTGCTTTTTCATGAAAGGCGTCATGGCGGTCAGGAGCGGATCCTGATACTTATAGTCGTTGAACGGGTTTCTGATCTTTGATCCTACAGCGATGTCCATGATGGTATAAGTCGATCTCGGTTTATAGTCGACAAACTCGATCGCGGAAACGCTCTCAATATCCATGTCAGCCGTGAAAGTAACGCCGACCACAGCACCCTTTGCTGCAGAAAGGTCCTCGTGGATCTTCTGTATATCAGGCTTGACTGACTTGAATTCTTCATCTTCACTGATGGTTTTAAGCTGGTCTCTTAAGCCGGTAAGACCTTCTGATCTGAGGTCGCTTCCGCTAAGTGCGGTGTAGAGCTTTTCGACGACTTCGACCCAGACTTTAAGCTCTCTTAATTCCTCAAGAAGAGACGACAAAGAATTATCCCTGTCGTGCAGTCTCTTCTGTCCGCTCCCGTAGTATCTTAATACCTTTATAGAGCTGATGGATTCTTTAATTGCTTTGCAGAGATCCTGGTTTGCCATGAGGTCCTTAACGATATCCTGACGGTACTTCATGTCAGAAATATCAGTAGGGATCTTGGTCATGATGTCCTTGAGGATACCCTGGTCTTCCTGATCGGAAGCCATGAATCCGATGACTTCACTGAGCGCAATATCTTTAAAAGTCTCACCCGGTAATTCGCGGAACCTGTCAGCAGAATCAGTCCTGTAAAGAATGTCTGTCATATACCCTATTATCTCCATGCTTGTCCGTAACAATATCAATAATACGATACATTTAGACTTCTTACTATATAAAAGCGGATGTCTGTGTTAACTTGCCGATGTACATTTTTGATCGAAAAATGCCGAGAAATTGCATAAAAAGCTGTTTTTGTGCAATTTTCGAGTCGGAAACCGCGAAAAATGTACATTGGCATGACTGTGACTATTACTGTGATTTTTAAACTCGAAAAAACCTACCCGCCTATTACTTCAACTTCGATAAAGTCCGGTTTGTCGACGACGCCGTCAGGCCCTGAGAATGCGACCTGCACCGAACCCGTGTGATAATCGACCAGGATCAGCTGCGCGCTTCCGCCGCCGTGGACATTTTGAACCTTATACTGGTCAACGATCTCCTGAGTTATAAGATCCTTAACGTCTTTGGGAGAAAACTTGTCTTTAGAACTTACCCACTTGTTGTATTTTGCAAACCTTATAGTGTTTGAATCAGATCCGGTAAAGCCGTCCTGATTGCCTGCCGTCGTAAATGAATTGACCACGCAGAGCGAATCCTCGTTGTCCCATGAAAGTCCTTCAAAGATGGGCGTGTCAGCGTCACGGAGAACTGACTTGCCGAGGCCCTTTTCGGAGACCTCACTTACACAGTCTTCTGCGCAAAACGAATCGTTGGCATCGGAGATCATGAGGTTGTGGCACCATGTGAAATCACCGCTGTTGCTGACCATGTATTCACCAAGTTCTCTTGCCGCAGCAAACTCTTCCAGAGCATAGCGGAGCTCCATCGTGTAGCATTTTTTACCTTCGTAAACAAATGCTTCTTTATGCTTTGATCCGACATCGAGGATCGCTGCGAAAACACCGTCGTCGTTGATGGCAGAAATGATGTCCAGAAGTCCTAAGACCGATATGGCCGTGAGCGTGCGGCTGCCGTTTTTCATGTGTGTGACGGCATTGATCATGCCCATCTGGTTGTTCGATCCGAGATTCCACTCGAGATTTCTCAATGTGATCCTGTCGCCTGTTGTGGTCTTGCTTCCCCACAAGGAAAGCGCGCTGCAGCATGTCGGACGGAGTGCGTCGGGGATCATCTGCATGAGGATAGCTTCCTCGTAACTGAGAACGTGATCTTCTTCAATACCATGTGCACCGTTTGAGATCGCTTCGGCAAATGCAGCGATCTCTTCCCGGTATTCAGGTCTCATGGATTCGAAAAGCACGGCTCTTCTTTCTTCAACTGCGTCAGCTGAAAACTCTCCGTCGTAAGCCATTCTGATATTCTCATAAAGGTACGGCTCCATCGTCTCTATAAACTCGGGGATCTTTTCTCTGATGACCGTTCCGTATGCCGTGCCGACCTCTGCCCTGCTGCCGTTTTCGTAATCGAGAGTGATGTCGTAATAGCTCGGCATGACCTTGATGACGCAGAGTCCGTCATCAGAAGAAAACGTCTTTATGGGTTCTTCGATCGTTCCCGCATCGGTGTATTCGCGAACCTGTTTTGTGTTGTATGAATCAACGGGAGTCATCGCAAGATTTGCATCGACGATGACCGGTGCAGCCGCATTGCATCCTGTAAGGAACATTGATGTTAACAGCAGTGCTGCTGATATCTTTATATATTTTTTCATTATTCGTTTCTCACTTTCCATATCTGGATCCTGCCTGTCATTTCCGTCATTAGGGAGATAACAAGTGCAAGACCGGCCATCACAAGAACAGGCACAATGACAAAGTTGTTTACGGGCAGAACTTTTAACGAGAACGCACCACACTTCATGATACTCTTGAAGAGATTTCCGATAAGGAAGTTTCCGCCTGTAGCCATAAAGACATATGTAAGTATCAGAGAGAACGCAGCCAGCAGCATCAGTCTTAAGAAATGCCATGTGCGTATCGTATTCTTGCTGAATCCCATACTCTTGAGAAGCGCAATGTCCGCTGTCTCCTCATCGATAAAGATGTTCTCGTAAAGTGCCGTAAGAAGCGTCAGGACAAAGGCACAGATCAGGGATACGATGATGATTATGAGATTAAACATCTCCTGATATCCTACAAGATAATGGGGCATGATCTCACTGTTTCTGAGGACCGTTATCTCACCGTCAGGATAGAGTGATTGCATCTTTTCGATGATCTCTTCATGTTGGCTTGCAGGAGCATCTATCTCACAGCTGAAATAGTTTCCGTCTGTTACGAACGAGCCTTCAAAATCGTCGCCCATGAATACCGTGGGAATGTTTGCACCGAACTGGTCGACATATGCCGTTACGATGAAATCCTCACTGACCTTATTGAACGTTATGTGGTCATCTGAATACTTATCGTATTCGATATTTATGGTGTCGCCGATCTTTATGTTTCTTTCTGTCGCAGTGTAATAACCGATCGCAACCTCGTTCCTGAGCTTCGGAGCATTTCCTTTCAGATAGGAGATCTCTGTCATCGGCTCGTCCGTCCATTCGAGCTGGCCTATCGTCTCTCCGCCTTCATATCTGAAGATGGCGCTGCCGTTCATCTTGACCGAGATGCGGGCGGGAATGTCATTGGCTGCAAAGTTGTCATTGATGACATCTACCGCGCCCTTGAAGCTTCCGCTGCCGAGATAGAGTCTCTCGTAATATGAATCGTCGATCGTGACAAGGAAGTCCAGCCTTCCCTGCTGGAAATACCTGTGTGCATAATCCGTGGTCATAATCGTGTCGTTAAGTCTTACGACGAACATGACTACACAGATTCCGAGAATATATGCAAGGATCAGTAATAAGTATCTCTTAAATCCCCTCAGGATATCGCTTACCGCAAGGAACATCGGAACGGACATATGCTTCTTTTTGTTAAGTGAAAGTCCGGGAAGAGCGCTAAATCTCTCGCCCCTGTTTTCGCCGTGGATCGCATCGATAACGCTGATCTTATTCATTCTTCTCAATGCAAAGAAGCTGAAAAGTATTATCAGGAAAACAGTCACAAGACTCGCTGCCGCGCCAATGAGGATCATCATCTTAACGTCAGGAAACATAATATGCATAACAAACTTGTTGAACAGAAGTTTGCTTAAGAAGAATCCCAAAGGAAGTCCGATCACGCCGCCTATTGCCGCGAAGAAAAGATACTTCACGATGAAGAGCGTCTTATATGAAAGGGACCATACTCCGATTGCTTTCATCATGCCGATCTCACGTTCTTCCCTCTTGATGGCAGACTTCAGACTGAAGTCGATAGTAATCATTGTCATTGCCATGATCACAACTGCCACGACGAGCATGCTTGCCGTTACGATGATCGCGAAAAGTCCATCGTTGTTCATGAAGAGGACCCTGGATGCATATCCGTATGTGTGATAGATCTCATACTTGAGCATCAGGTCTGTGCTTGAATCTCTGAGCGTCGATATGTAATCGTTTATTCCGGGCACGACCGTACAGGTGTACAGACCATTCTTCACGGGACACTCCGAATAAAAGATCTCTTTGTCCCTGTCAGAAAGATATATTCTGTCGATCTGCGTCGAAGCCGGATTCTTATAGATGACCGAGATGACAAACTCATATGTGTTTCCCATCTGGGTCGTAATCCTCACCTTGTCGCCAACCTTCAGATTGAATCTGTTGCAGAGCACCTGTGATACGGCAACGCACCCGTTCTGAACCTCAAAATAATTGTTGTCGAAATCGATCGGAATGTCGTATTTTTCGGGCATGTCCGTGATGATCACTTTCGAGCCGTAATGAGCATCATTTCTAACTTTATCACCAATGAATTCGAGTGATCCGAAATTCAGAAACACAGTTTCTTCATATATGCAGTCCGTGATGATCGGCTTTTCCATGATGTCACTTGTAAGGCTCTCAACAAGGCCTTCACTGTCTGCAACATCATTGTCGACTTTGAGAAATACATCCGATGAATTGCACTTCTCGTAGGTCTTCTGCTCGCCTCCGAAAAGCGCATAGATCATGGTTGATCCGATTACCGTAAAAGTAACCGCAGCTATCATGAATATACAGGTTACGATATTAAGTCCGGGCTTGTCCTTAATATCATTTTTGAGCATTCTGAAATACATATTACCAACCCATCTCCTCAAGCCAGTCTCTTACCCTGCGCTCTCTTGCGGAGAGATCGTCTTCGGTCTTCTTTCCGAGGATCAGTTCACCCTGTATATTGCCGTCCACGAGATAGATGATCCTGTCTGAGATCGATGCGACCTTCTCACTGTGCGTGACCATGAGGATCGTAGTACCCATACTGTTAGCCTCGAGAAGTCTATCCATGACTTCGCCCGAAGCCTTTGAATTAAGGGCTCCCGTAGGTTCGTCAGCAAATATTATCTTCGGGTGATTGATAAGTGCTCTGCAAAGGCATGCTCTCTGCAGCTGTCCGCCTGATACTTCAGTGATCTCGCGGTCCGCCTCGTCAATGATGCCGAGTTTTCTCATCAGTTCTTCGGCGTACAGCCTGACCTCTTCCCTGGGTCTTATCTTTGCCTGAAAACCGGGCAGAACGATGTTGTCCAGGATGCTGAGTTTTCGCATCATATACATCTGCTGGAAAACAAATCCCATCTTGATGAGTCTTAAGCTGATGAGATCTTTTTCCTTCATCTTTGAGATCTCATCGCCATCGAAAAATACGCTTCCGGCCGTAACATTGTCCATGCCGCTCACGGTATAAAGGAGCGTGGATTTGCCTGAGCCCGAAGGTCCCATGACCGATACGAACTCGCCCTCGTCCACCGTAAGATTTACATTCTGAAGTACATTATTACTCTGCTTATTTACTATATATGTCTTGCAGAGATCCTTTGTTCTGATCAATGTGCCCATTTGGGTGCCTCCCTTTCCATCATGAGCACATTTTCCTATTCAACTATTAAAAAATCCTTAAAGCCGGATATTTTTTCGCGCAAGCAATATCCGAACGGGCTGCTCAGTTTTTTGCTCATGAAAACAGCTTAAAAAAGCTGAGCAGAAAGCTGTCTTTTTGCGATTTCCAGTTTTTTGCTCATGAAAATAACATCAAAAACATGAGCATTTACCTGAGCATTATTCCGCCACTCGAAAATATGTACCTGCAGGCATTACAGCGGAATAAACACCTCGAATTCCATCTCTCCGGTATCTTCGAGATAGCGCGCGGCAACGTCGCCGCCTAACTTACGAGCGATGAAAGAAGCTTCATAAAGGCCAAGACCGTTACCTTCGACCTGCTCTGCATTAGAACCGCGCCAGAAACTGTTAAATACATAAGGGATCTCATTTTCGGGAACTCTGCTGCCCTTATCTTTTACGGCAAACACGTAGCCGTCTTCATTCTTATCGACAACAACGGTGATGCCGCGGCCGTCGCCGTACTTGACCGCATTCTCCATGAACTGGGTAAGGATGCGCGTAATGCCGTCCTTATCGCTGTTGATCATGACATTGCTGTTCATCTCGACCGTGAGCGGGATCCTCAGCACGCTAAGCCTGTTGCCGTACTCGTCCTTGATAAACTTCCCGATCTCGGGAAGATAGAATGCTTCGATGTGAGGCTCGAAAACGACCACGCCCTTCGACGCGCTGTCCAGGAGTTCTTTTACGAGATCCGTAATGTCATCGGCGTTCTTTGCGATCTTGCCGGCAACTTCTGCATCCTTTTTATCAGGAATCCCGTTGTCACGGTAAAGGCCGCTTTTTATTGCTTCAGAATACAGCTTTATGTTGGCAACAGGTGTCTTGATCCCGTGGGCGATGGTCGATACAAGTGTGAGCTGTTCTTTCTCGAGCTGGCGGAGTCTTCTGGTGTCGCCTGACAAGCGGTCACGGAGCATGTTCATGCCCCAGATATACTTGCCGAAATATCTGTTTTTGGATTCCGGGAGAGCAGCTGCATTCTCATTTTTGGCGATGCGTTCAGGGTATTCGGAGAGCCTGTTAAAAGGCAGGATGACCTTGCGGTCGATGTAAACAAAGAACAACGCTGCAACAACAAATACTGCAGCGATTATCAGTTCACACAACAGGATATTATCTGACAGCTTTTGCTGTTCGAATGTAAACACCAGGAGGCCTCTGAACTCACCTTCTTCCGTGATGCTTACTACCGTTGAATCCTGTGCGGTAATTACTGAACCGTCAGCATTAATGCCGCCTTCAACATATCTGATTTCAACAGGAACATTGTCTTTGCCGTACTCCTGCTCCCAATTGTTATCTGCAATAAGTGCGCTCAGCTTAGAGCCGTAATTCTCATTGCCGGCAGAAGAGACTTCGTTGGTTACACGGTTAATGAGAGTCATTCTCTGACCTTTTGTCTCGTTGTCTTTACCGGTCAGATAGAAAAATACGGCCAGTCCCAGGACTATGCAGAAAAAGAAAAGAAGAAAATACTTTCCTATGTATTTTCTCATTTGGAAGATTCTCCTCCAAACTTATAACCGACTCTCCAAACAGTGTGGATATATTCCGGATTCTTCGGATCGTCTTCAAGCTTCTCGCGGAGCCACCTTATGTATACGGTAAGCGTCGACATTTCAGAGATGCAGTCGGTTCCCCATACGGCATTGAACAGAACTTCCTTGTGAATGACCTTTTCGGGATTTTTAAGAAAGTAGATGAGAATGTCCAGTTCCTTGCCGTTTACAGGGATCACCTTGTCACCCTTGCGGACGGTCATATCATCGAGATCGACCTTTATGTCTTTATATGAAAGCTCTTTGCGCTCTTCGGAAGCATCGTAATTACGGCGGAGTATAGCCTTGATCTTTGATGAGAGAACGGGGAAAGAGAAAGGCTTTTCGATGTAGTCGTCAGCGCCGACATCAAGACCTAGGATCTTGCTCTGGTCGTCGTTTTTGGCACTCATCATGATGACCGGAAGGGCTAAGTCTTTGCGAAGGATACGCAGTGTCTCATAGCCGTCAAAACCCGGAAGCATGACGTCTAAGAGCATCAGGCGGTACTTGTCTTCCTTAAGGGCGGAAAGGCCGTCTTCACCGGTTGTTTTCCAGGTGACCGTAAATCCGTCGCGGACAAGAAAATCCCTTATGAGCGCGCCCAATTCCTCATTATCTTCAACGATCAGGATGTCTGTCATATGTGCCTCTGAAAAATAATCTCTTTTGAATTATAGCAAATTACAAAAGATCATTTCAGCGACTCGATGTTCTTCCTCACGCGCGGCAGACCGGTGATCACGATCAGCACGCTTGCAACAACAAGGATTGCCGCAACCACTGATATGGTTATCACTGAGTTTTTTGTGAGCTGATATGTGCCGTACAAAACTCCGCCTGCAAAGAGCGCGGCAATGAGCTCGGCGGCGAGATTAAAGAAGCAGTTCAGATTGCCGCGGAGAGCAGAAAGTTCGTCAGACCATACCGTATACGGCGAGATCGAATCCATAATGACGCCGATCATGGTGGCAGTCAGGATACAGACAAATGCAGTGATGATATACAAAGGAAGCCAGGCGGAAACACCGAAGAAGACCGTTACTGCTGTTACCGCAAATGCCACTGGAATGAATGTGAACAGTATTGCGACCCGGACCTTTGCCCTGATCTGCTTACCCAGATCTGCCGGCAGATATTTGAGCATGTCTAAGTGAACGCCTTCGCGCGTAAAAGAAGTGGAAGCGATCGAATTAAGTCCTGAACCGATAAATGCCATCGCGATGAACGTGCCGAATAATATGATGTGGCTTACGGGTTCATTGCCTGCAAGCTTGGCTCTGAACAGCTTGAAGAATTCGAATTTCGGAGCTTCGATAATGAATATGACTGCCGCGATAGGCCATATGAGATTTGCGAAAACACAGTTCATGCGGTAGGTCATGTTCCTTGTAAGGACCTTGATCTCCTTGGACAGGAGTGACGCTGACACACTGCGCTTTTTGTATGAGAAAGATGATTTGCGGTGCCTCTTTTTATTTGAGATGACGGCAGCCGCAAATAAGCCTTTTCGATATGTTAAATGCGCAACAAGGACCGACAGCATGTACAGCGCGGCGATGATGATCACCGATCCGATGAGAGGCAGAACCGAATGGTTTTCTATTGCCATCGTCGTCAGATAGTTTGTCGGGAATAAGATGTTGCAGATCGAAGTGAACGTGTTGTCGCTGACGACCAGTGAATTCAGATAGTTAATGACGCTTATCTTTCCGTAGCCTTCGAATGACAGAAGAAACATCACGGCGAAGGCAACGAAGACTATGATCGACGTGTAGTAGTAGATGCTGACCCTGTTAAATCTCTTCAGGACTAGCATCAGGAGCAATGCGATTATCGAGCAGTAGATCAGGGGTATCAGCAAAGAGCCGAAGAATCCGACCACTGAAGCGATCAGCGCAACCGGATGAAGCGCTTCTTTGATGCCGGCATTTTTAATGGCAGATATGAAATATCCTATGTATATCGCGAAAAGCACGTTTGACGTCATGACGTTTTCAGCCTTGAACGTGTGCCAGAATCTCGCTGCATAAAGCGAACCGGGAGTTACGGGAAGAGCTGTCAGGAACTGCAGATCTGATGAGAAAAACAGGACACTGAACATTAGCGGCATTCCGAAGACCATCGCAAAAGCCGATATGAGATCGATCTCAGTCAGAAGGCCGTAGCTATTACCGTCAAAGCCGTACATCAGGTTCGTGAGCGCATAAGTGACATAGCCGATAACAATTGATACCGGCACCATGATACCTATGAAAGCGATCATGCCGAACCTGTTATAGAGCTTTACCTTTTTCTCGCCTGTAGGCTTTGGCATCTCCAGATTCGAACTGAAGGCTTTATATAAACTCCGGGTTTTGTTCATAGCGGCTTCTCCCAGTTGCCGGTAAGTTTTACGAATATCTCCTCTAATGTCATTCCGGGATTATTGAGCCTTAAGAACTCCAAAGTGCCCTCCGTTATTATCTTTCCCTTGTTGATTATCAGGATCTTATCGCAGAGCTGCTCTGCTACTTCCAGAACGTGGGTCGAGAAAAGGACTGCGTTTCCGGCATTGGCGTGTTCCCTCATCATCTGCTTGAGTTCGAATGCCGCCGTCGGGTCAAGTCCGGTCATGGGCTCATCCAGGATCCACGCCGGAGGGTTGTGGATAAGCGCTGAAATGACCATGAGCTTTTGCCTCATGCCGTGCGAATACTCGCGCATCTGTGTTGTAAGGACATCCTTCATGCCGAATCTCTCAGAAAGAGTGCCGATCTTTTCTTTCCTTATATCTTCCGGTATCTCATACATATCGGCGATGAAATTCAGGTATTCAAGGCCTGAAAGCTGTATGAGGATGTCCGGATTATCGGCGATATATGCAAATGATCTTTTTGCATTTATGGGATCCTTGTTTATGTCGAACCCGTTTATTACCGCGGTTCCTGACGTGGGCTTAAGGATACCCGTGAGCATCTTGATGACAGTGGTCTTTCCCGCTCCGTTAGGTCCGGCGAAGCCGACTATCTCACCTGCCTTGACGGTGAATGAGACTTCATCGGTAGCCTGGTGGCCGTTTCCATAGATCATGGTCAGGGATCTGGCTTCTATCATTGGGATTCCTCCTGTCAGATGTCTGATTTGCTTTTATCAATTAAACAGATTATGGCACAGAATAGTTGCGAAAATTTGTCCTTGGAAACTGCCTAAGGTTAAATGATTATGAATAATTTCTATAAATTTTATTTTATAAGGGTTCCGTCTTCCGCACCCGGAAACTGTCAAAAATAATTTAGTGAAATGCCCGAATCCCTTATGTTTCGTAGCTGTAACAATGTTAAACAATTTATTTCCGGCCGGCGACCCCCAAACAAGCCGAAAATGCAATAGGATTAAGGCAATTTCGGTTTTAGGTCGATTTTATTGCCGTTTTTCTGTTCATTTTGTGCTATTTCTTTATTATTAGATTTTTTACACAAAAAACACCCAAAATATCCGTTTAACATTTATAATTTATATGTGCGCTTTCCCGGCAAGGGAACACTTTATCAAATCCATGGAGGCTTTAGTATGACACTTGAAGAGCTGTATCAAGGTTATGATCTTGATGAGTATTATATCGGAAAGGTTACCCAGGTATACCGTAGTAACTGTACCGCCCAGATTGATAACCTCTCTTTGATGGCTGACAGAAGCAAATTTAACAATTCCTATTTGCCCAACTCAATTAACTTTTACGTAATCATCGATTCGGTCCTCGGACTGTTCCTCGGAGAAGTTTTCGAGAACAAGGCATCAAGAAAGAACGTTTTCGACACAGCAGGCGGTGATGCAGCGTCCAGCGACTATATGGAGATCCAGATCGATACCATCGCTCTCATGGCACCTGACAGGGATAAGTTTGATCTTGCAGGTTTTAAGACTCTTGGTATTACAGATAAAGTATATCTTGCAACAAATGAGATCTATCAGTTGTTCCTGAAATCTCTCGAATTCGGCAACGAAGATGAAGAACCCCTCCCGCCTTTCGCAACATTCCTTAACAGATCTGAGGCTGACGTTATTTTGAAGCCCAGCACGCTTTTCAACCGTCACCTTATGTGCATCGGTGCTACAAACAGCGGTAAGTCAACAACTGCTCTCGCTATTCTTGACAAGCTCGTATCCACAAAGCGTAAGGCTCTCATCATCGACCCTACAGGCGAGTACAAGAACGCATTCAACGACGACGAGATCACAAAGCTGACTCTCGGTGTAGATACAACAGTTTCCCCCGGTAAGATCTCAATGGAACAGTGGGAGAAACTCTTCGAGACAGAGAACAGCAGCCAGGGTGCCGTGCTTTCAGAGGCTATCACATCTCTCCGTTACATGAGAAAGATCGGCAGCGACGGATGGTATGCCAAGATCGGTGAGGACATCGAGGAAGTTCAGGAGAACATCGCATCCGTTGGTAAGGACGACGTAGAGTTCAACATCGAGCTCCTCCCTGAGCAGATCCAGGCTGAGTCCATCTGCGAGCCTGACAGAGACAACAACTACAACTTCAAGTACCGTTACGATACGCTCAAGGCTAACATGAACGCTTCCCTCATCCAGAAGATCCAGTATCAGATGACAAATACGAGATTCCTCTCATTCTTCTCAGACGATCCGGATATGTATAACCTCCTCGACGTTATCGAAGAGTTCGTTCATCTCCCTGAAGCAAGTCTTTACATCGATACATCCGCCCTCGGTGCTGCTGAAGGTATCGGCGGAATGGTAATCGACCTCGTAAGTACATTCGTAATGTCACGCGACAACATCTCACCGTTCGTATTCTTCATCGATGAGGTTCACAGATATGCCAAGTCCAGATACTCCGAGAAGGAATATCACGGTGGTCTCACACTCCTCGCAAGAGAAGGACGTAAGAAGGGTATCTTCCTTTACCTGACAACACAGAACCCGAAGGACGTATCTCCTATCCTCTTCGGTCAGGTCGGTACGATGCTCATCCACAGACTCATGCTCAACGATGAGATCCATGCCGTAGAGAGCCACCTCGACGATTACGCTATCAAGCACGTCAGAAAGCTCAACCAGGGTGAAGTTATCCTTACGAGTGTTAACCTCCTTCACAACATGTTCATCCATGTTAACAAGAGTAACAGAACACAGCACAACGCTACACCTCAGCTCTAATAAAGAAAAGATAATACTGAAAGGGACTGTCTCAGAATGGATGAGATGGTCCCTGTTTATTTGGTATGGATCAAGGTGTGATCAGAGGTTTGCCAACAGGTTTTCGAAAAGCCTGCAGTTAAGGCGTTTTTCGACTACATTCCTTATACGGTATTGTCCGCCATGACGTTCCCTGCAATCCTCTATGCGACGGGTTCGTATATCTCGGCGTTTATCGGATTCGTTGTATCGCTCATTTTGGGATTCTTCGAAAAGTCGCTCCTGACCGTTGCGATCGGCGCCTGCCTTGCATCGTTTATTTCCGGCGTAATAATGATGTATATCTGAATCCCCTGTCTGTAAAAATGACGTTTTTCGCTGATTAATACGGCAACAGTATGGCTATAGCCGTATTGTTTGCCGTATTTTCGAGGCCGCAACAGCGAAAAATGCGGCAGTGAGTACGGCATAGCCGTATTGTTTGCCGTATTTTCGAGGCCGCAACAGCGAAAAATGCGGCAGTGAGTACGGCATAGCCGTATTGTTTGCCGTATTCGTGAGCGTGATCATAAGGCATTTTGAGACGACGCCTTTTTTATGCCCACTAAACTTCGTTTTTACGCAAGTTAGTGAGTATTCATATAATAAAAACACCTTCTGTAGAACTTCAGAAGGTGTCTTTATTGCTAAATACTCTGAAAATGAAAAAGGAGAAAATCTATTTCAATCCCAGTTGTTCTCTTCCCAGTTTGACTCTTCCCAGGAATGGAGTCTGTCTACGATGGTCATCATGATCATCTCTCTCATCGGCTGCGGGAATGCATTGAGCTCGTTGTTGAGCTGGTCGCTGATGCCATCCAGATCTTCCTTGACCGCCCTGATTACCGCGCCCTCCCTGTTCTTGGAGTCGGATATCTTAAAGTTTGTAATCGTCTTCTTAAGGAGCTTAACGTCTCCTGTCTCTATATCACCGTACTGAACGTCTTCACCGGCATCAGAAGGACCGGCAAGTTCGATTCCCCAGTCTGACAATACTGATTCAGCCACCATGTTGATCAGCGCATAACTCCCGTCTTCTGAAGGATCAAGTTTCCTGACCGTAATATCCTTTGCCTTGACACCGCTGACAAGAAGATCGACTATGTCCGATCTGATCTTGACGCCGAGCAAAAACATCTTCTGATCATCTATCTTCTTATTGTTGTCAAAATACACCAGCGGTTCATCAATATATCTTGCAAGATCGAAAACCATGATGTCCTCCTTATCCAAAACCAATCTCTTATTCACTTTAATAATCCTCATTCCGTGCATTAAGACCCGCATAATAAATCTTTATGTCTTAATAATACGCCCTTGATATTTCTTTGTTGTTTTCTCTATGTGAATAATAAGAAAAGCAGTTCTTAATAAATGAGAATATTGTTAACAAAGCAAGAAAAAACAGTCCGGGAAGAGCGCTCCGGACTGCCTTTTATAATGCATTAAATAAATATTCAGATTATTTATTTACGATGTTCCTTACCCAGATGCCCGATCTTACGAACGCGAAGGCAATGAGGCACTTTATGATCTCCGTGGCTCTAATAATGGCTACCATTAAGATGATGGAAATGCCCGTAAAATAGCTCATATAGGCTGCCAAAGGCACAACTATTACCCACGTGAACACACTGTCAAAGAGAACAGTTATAAGCGCATTGCCGCCGGACCTGATGATAAAGTACGAAGCGTGCGTGTAAGCGCAGAAAGGCATATTGGCAGCAGCTATCAGGATGAAGACTGTCGCAAGGCTTCTGATCTCATCAGTGGTGTTATACAGAAGCGGGAAGACGAATGAGATCCCCGCCAATAATAATCCGAACACCAGTCCGCACAGCACCGTGAACCTGCGCATTGTGCCGGCCTTCTTTTTGGCATCTTCCAGCTCGCCCGAACCTAATATGTGACCCATCATGATTCCTACGGCCTCACCCATGGCAATGAACGCCACCCCCATGAGATTCCAGATAGTGGATTCGATCTGGGTCGCAGCAACGGCATCAAAGCTTCTGTATGAGTAGCACTGGTTGATGGTCGTCATTCCGAGAGACCAGAAAGTCTCATTAGCCATGAGCGGAAGCGCCCTTAAGATGAACCTGCCGGCAAGTCTTCCGGGGACATGAAAGTGCTTGAAAGCTCCCTTTATGAACGGGAAAAGATCAGGATGCTTGCCTGTATAGATGATCAGGATAGCAAGCTCAACAAATCTGGATACTACGGTTGCGATGGCCGCACCTTCCGCTCCCATGGCAGGAAGGCCAAAGTGACCATGGATCAAAAGCCAGTTGCCGGTAAGGTTAACAAAGATCGCAGCTACGGATGCAAACATCGGCACCTTTGTGTTTCCGAGATCTCTTAAAGTACCTCCGTAAGCCTGTGTAAGTCCTACAGGGATAAGGCTTATCAGGATTATGTGTATGTATTTGACACCGATCTCGAGTGCCTCTGCAGCATCAGCAGGGTTGTCCGCTTCACCCAAAAGGAAAAGGTTGATCAAATGGCGCGAGTAGAGAACAAAAAACAGCGTGCATATAGCGGAAAGTATTGCATTAAATACGAGCTTAAAACGGAACGAATAGCGAATGCCTTCCGTATCGCCCTTGCCTTTGTACTGGGCAGTAAAGATACCGACTCCGGCAGTGGCGCCGAAGATAACGAGAAAGAAGACGAACATAAGCTGGTTGGCGATTCCGACACCGGAAATCGCGTTAGTACCAATGCTTCCGATCATGAGATTGTCCAGAAGGTTTACGAAGTTCGAAATGCCGTTCTGCACCATCATCGGGATGGCGATCTTAAGAAGCGTCTTAATATAGGATCTGTCGTTCTTTAATTCTGTCATATGCTTATTTTCTTTATGCCTGAATAGTCAGTTTGAGCATTGTATCAAATCACAGGGCGTAATTTCAATCAGATATGCGGCCAAAAATGTCTACAATCAGTAGACATCAAACCTAATGTTTTAGGGATTTGGTACAGAAACGTGCTTGAGGCTTACCTGCCGACCTTCTTCGCTTTCTTCTCGAGATACATGGCCTTGTCCGCTTTGTTCATGCAGTCAACGACTCTGTGCCATTCAGTAAGATCGGCTGTTCCGATGCTGGCACCGAGCTTATACTGATTCTTGCCGGACTTGTTTATCTTATCGATGCTGTTCATTACGGTTCGCTTAAACTTGGCGACTCTTCCGACTTCGGTAGTGATCAGGACGGCTGCGAATTCATCTCCGCCCATTCTTGCAACAAACTCGCCTTCCTTAAGGGATCCTTCAAGGCATCCCGCGATCTCCTTGATCGCTTCGTCGCCTGCGTTGTGGCCGTATGTATCGTTAATGAGCTTAAGGTCATCCATGTCGATGGAAGCTATCGCAAGATCACATTTCTTCCTGCCGTCCTCATCGAACTTCTCGGAGATGTTCTTTTCGAAGCCACGCCTGTTGAACGTGCCCGTAAGAGGATCCAAAATATAAAGCCTCATTACGTCGGAGATACCGAAGAGTTTCTCGTAAAGGTCGAGCCTGTTGATCGTGTGACCGACCTTCGCGAGCAGAAATTCGATCTTGAAATCAATGAACATACGGATGCTCGTATCGAAAGATACTGCAGCATAACCATAAACTTCATTCTTGTTGGACAGCGCGAAAAAGATAAGCATTCCGTCGTCACCTTCAAGGTCATCAGGCAGAAGTTTCTCGTTCGGGAAAGTTCTGACGTCAACATGGCTCTCTCCCCTGTTCTTGAAATAACCTGCGAGCGCCCTGTCATTTTCGCGGTACCTGCAGAAATAACAGGACCTGACGCTTTTTACTGTCCTGAACTGGTCAAGAGCGATCTGGATCGCTTCCTCTTTTGAGAGCGCGCCTTCGAAAAGATTGTCTATTACGACAAACTCTCTCATGTCATCCATTGATACCGAAGATGCGACATTAAGATCTGTCATGGTCTTATATATGTTTTTACGCTCGACGGCATCACCTGTCGTCTCACGCGGGATTATCGTTCCGGGAATGATCGTGTCGTATTCAGGCTCTCCGCCGTTCTCGATCTCCTCAAGGATATTCATTGCTGTATCCACGAGTCCTTTATTCGAGATCTCTATCGTAGTGATCGATGGTATGTGTTCTCTTGCCTCGAGAGCATTGTCGACACCGCTGATAAGTGTATCTTTGGGAATCTCATAACCTCTCTGGATAAGCTCGTTGCAAAGCGCGATCGCCTCATAGTCGTTGGAACAGATGATGGCCTCAGGCAAAGTTCCGTCTTCCTTAATGAAAAAGTCTGCCATCTCAGGACCCTGGGTGATCCAGTAGTTTCCGTGGAAGATCTTATTCTCATCCACTTCATATCCGAACTCTTTCATAACCTTCTCGAAGCCTTCTCGTCTCTCTGCTGAGTCGATGAGATCATCTATACCCGTTACGAATCCGATGTCACCGGTCTTGCACTTGGAGATGACATGCTTTGCGATGTCGTACATCAGGCTCCTGTTATCGGGAATTACGTTATAGAAACCTTCGATCCTTGCTCTTATGCAGACGACCGGCGGAGCTTCCGTATCCGTCAGAAGATTTTCTACGAGGTCTTTGGCCATGCCTTCATGGATCAGGGTATCGTAGCAGAGAATGATGCCGTCATAATTATGTATTTCCGGCAGGTCCAATATGCTCTTAAACCCGACTACGTGAAGAGGATTGGTCGTGGGGATGGAACATGTTCCGAAGACGTCAATAACATGCCCCTTCTCAGTGGCATAGTAATCAAGATTCTTCATTATGGACAGGGCAAAATCCCTATACATATCCCCGATAAAAACACACAATCTCATGGCGATATTATACTAACGTACCGCCAAATATGTAAATAGCAGATATGTAAGTTTGAGCAGGGTTTAGCAGACTTAATGTCTTGCCGCCTTATCCTTGTAAAGGGCTTCATCAGCTTCATTCAGCGCCGCCTGGAAGGCAGTGAGATCACCGTTGTATCTGGCATAACCTATGCTCGCCGTAAGTTCGTATTTCGAGCCCGCTTCATTGTTTAAACGGACGACAGTATTCTTGATGGTATTGCAGAGTTCTTTAACGAGCTCTTCATTATCGGTCTTCGTGATGATGATGAATTCGTCGCCGCCGTAACGTGCAATGAATGACTTGAGGGTATTATCGCCGCATGCCAACTTGAGCGCATCAGCAGTTCTCCTGAGCGCCATGTCACCTTCAACGTGACCATACTGGTCATTGATCTGCTTGAACTTGTTAAGGTCGATCATGAGGATATAACGTGTCGATCTGTCAGTATTCTGCTTGGAAGATTCACCTGCTATATATTTTTTGAGCTGCGTCCTGTTATTAAGACGCGTAAGCTCGTCTATCGATACCTGGTCGTTCAGCGAAATTATATAGACATAAAGCATCATTATCGTAGAACCGAAGCAGAAGAATGGTGCAGCAAGCCACAGGGTCTGAAGCACGCCCGTAATCGATATGATGATCGGATAGATGGCACACGCCAGATACTGGTTTCTGACAGCAAAATTCTCTTTTCTGAACGCTCTTAAGAATGATCTTACCGTACTTGCTACGACATATATCAGAGGAATAGCCAGGAACACAAGATAATAACCTAATGTCGGCATACCATTTTCCTGAATGACAAATCCCGGAATTGCTATGAAAAGAAAGACCATAAGCACTGTTTCAAACATGGCAGGCATCAAAGCAATGACTCTTGCTTTGGTGGATGCTATGTATTTCTCGCCCTGGGAGAGCTCAACATATATGAACCAGAAACTTGTAATTGCACTTAAGAATATGGCATTAAGGATATTAACGATCGAGACCGAGAAACGCGTAAAAGGGATTATACGGGCCAGTATTAATACCCAGAAGATATCACTGACAAAGTAGAATATGTGAGCTATGACTATGTTTATGAACGTGATCTGTTTGGCCTGTCTGCCAACACCGCCCAGATCTTTGATGAGCAGCATTACGAAAATGATTATGCAGACAATATTTGCCTCTGTATAAAAGAAAGTATAATTCAGGTTCATAATGCGATTGTATCACGCTAAAAATGTCTTATTGTTAACTAAATGTTAGAATAGTTATACATTTTCATTTTCAAACATTTACCTGGAGCTTGTAAGGCATGCATTTCACTGAAGCAAAAGGCATATTAAAGGGCAGCGGCAAAGAGATCGGCATGAACATATACCGTGGTTGCACGCACGGCTGTATCTATTGTGATAGCAGAAGCCTGTGCTATCAGTTCACTCATCCTTTTGAAGATATCGAAGTCAAGAAGAACGCTCCGGAACTTCTCGAGAAAGCACTCTCTTCCAAACGCAATAAGTGCATGATCGCGACAGGATCAATGTCTGACCCTTACATGCACTGCGAGAAAGAATTAAGACTTACAAGGCGTTGTCTTGAGATAATCTATAAACACGGCTTCGGCGCTGCCGTACAGACCAAATCAGACCTGATACTCGAAGACATTGATCTTCTGGATAAGATAAACCGCGATACTAAATGCGTTGTCCAGATGACGCTCACCACTTACGATGACGAACTCTGCAAGATAATAGAACCTAATGTCTGCAACACAAAAAGACGCGTTGAAGTACTTGAAGAAATGCAGAAGCGCGGCATCCCCACAGTCGTATGGCTCACCCCGGTACTTCCCTTCATTAACGACACAGAAGAAAACATCACGGCCATTCTGAACGAATGCGTGCGTGTCGGTGTTAAGGGGATCATCTGCTTTGACATGGGCGTCACTTTAAGAGAAGGCGACCGCGAATATTTCTATGCCGCGCTCGATAAACACTTCCCTTATCTCAAACAGAAATACATTGCCACATACGGCAATTCTTATGTGGTATCAAGTCCCAATTCAAAACAGCTGATGCAGATTTTCAAAAAGACCTGCAAAGATAACGGCATCATTTACGATCTGGACAAGTGCTTTGAATATATGCAGGAGTTTCCTGAGAATAAAAATCAGATAAGTATCTTTGACCTCTGATACAGGATCAGATTATCTCTATCTCTGCCGTGACGATATCAGTTACCTTCATTAAAATGTCAGAAGGTGCTTTCTCTACTACTTTGCACTTCCTCGCATTCAGATCCAGCGTCCTTAAGTGTTCACATAAGATCACGCCTGTTGTCTTCGTTCTTGAATCAAGAGAAACATGAAGAGGAAACTTGTTGTCGGTATTTGTAATCGGGCAGACGACGGCAAGCTTCGTCCGCTTGTTAAACTCATTGTTGCTGATAACTATCGCCGGACGGAAACCCTGTTGTTCGTGTCCTGTCTTCGTATTAAAACACACCTTGATAATGTCGCCCTGCTTTACCATACTTCTCTTCCCTCAGGAGCATCCCATATAAATTCAACGGGTTCGTATTCACCCTTGAAGCCTTCAAAGAGTTCCACGATGTTTTTCCTCTGTGCCGGACGTGAGCGCTCGATTATTATCTTGCCGTCTTCGATGAAAAGATCGACCATCTCATCTTCAGACCAGCTGAGCTCGTTAAGATAATGCTTGGGAATCCTTATTCCCTGGCTGTTTCCCCATTTCTGGATAGTAATGGTCATATTCGTGCCTCCTTCGAGATGTTTATACAAAGTATATACACAATAAACCGGTATTTCAAGTCCTTTTCCTTTGACCTTTGGGCGATAGTTTTATAATATAAGCCTGATTAACCCGGGGAATCGTTTTATATGAAGAGCTATTTCTTTAAAGTTTTACTTTGGATCGCAACTACTGCGCTCATAATGCTCGGACTGCCGTGGCTCGCAGTCACTTTTTCAGACAACATGAGCGGCATGATCGTAAACCTCATCCTTTTCTATGCGATCGATCCCCTTTATGTGATCGTAATGGGCGCCTGCGCCGGACAGAATCTCAAGGGTTACTGGTATCTTCCTTTAGGATGCGCCGGGCTTTTTCTTCTCGGCATATGGCTTTATCTGTCCAAAGATCTGTCGCAGTTTTATTCTTACGCAATCGTCTATCTGGCGCTTGGCATGGTCTCGATGTTCATCTCATTTTTCTTCAAAAAGAGGATCCGCACAAAGTACTGAAAGCTTAGTGCAACATTTCCATTTTCTGTCTTGTATATATGATGTCAGGCATGACGGAGATAACACTTATCTCTATGTTTTCGGATGATCACAGATCTTCGAAAAGCATTTCCGCCGTATCTTCAGCGCTTTTAATTGCCTCCTCTGTGTCCATGGTTGGAACAATGAGAGGAACTATCCTCTCAAATCCTTCCTTAAGACACTCTTCATAACCACTCCCAAGCAGGCCCGTGATCCCATACACGGGCTTGTTCATTTTCTTTGCAAGTAAAAGGACCTTATACGGTGCTTTGCCGTTCACGGTCTGGCTGTCCATCCTGCCCTCGCCTGTTATGACGATATCAGCTTCACTGATAAGCTTTTCCGCACCGGTTATTTCCATCACGATATCCGCGCCTGACTTAAGCTCTGCACCGAAGAAATTCTTTAATGCAAAACTCATTCCGCCGGCAGCACCCGTGCCCTCTTCAAACGGATCAAAGCCAGATATCTCTGCAAAATTTTTAAGCCACTCATCCATTTCAATACAGGCTTTCTCATCAGCACCTTTCTGCGGCCCGTAAACATGACTTGCGCCGTCAGGTCCGCACAAAGGATTGGTGACATCGCTCGCGACCGTTATGTCTATATCCTTTCCGATGAGGTCTGTTGTATCGACTTTGCATAGATCTTTAAGACCTGCCGCGCCTTGTTTTATATCATTGCCGTCTTTATCCGTAAGCTTCGCACCCAGTGCCTGAAGCATGCCTGCCCCGCCGTCATTTGTGGCGCTGCCTCCGATGCAGATAACCAGTCTTTTGGCGCCGTTTTCCATAGCATCTTTCATCAGCTCGCCGACACCATATGTGGTCGTTAAATTGGGGTTGCGCTCTTCCTGTGAGATCAAGGTCAGGCCCGCTGCTTTTGCCATCTCAATATATGCGGCATCTGTTTTGGGATCGAATATATAATCTGCTTTTATCTTTGCTCCGAGAGGACCTGTGACAGTTAATGTTTTCGCGATGCCGCCTATATATGGAGCAATGGAATCAATGGTTCCCTCGCCGCCATCAGCAAGCGGGAGCACCGTAACTTCAGCACCCGGGTGAGACCTTAAGATGCCGCGCTTAACGGCGTTCCCTGCCTCAAGAGAAGTAAGACTTCCTTTGAATGAATCCATTGCGACTACGACTTTCAAGGAGACCTCCGGATCAGAAAAAATGCTTGCATCAGGAATATAACATGTGCGTTTTTCTTTTTCAAAATGTATCATTAGTATATATGAACGGAGGTACTTAATATGAGCAGAGTTGATTTCGGTGCACACCCCATTATGCTTCCCCAACCGGTACTTATCGTCGGCACTTACGATGAGAACGGCGTCCCCAATGCGATGAATGCAGCATGGGGAATCACGACGGATTTTAAAGAAATTACCATCAGCATGTCCGAGCATAAGACGACAAAGAACTTCGCCATTACAGGCGCATTTACTGTCAGCATGGGCACTGAAGACCAGGTCGTCGCATGCGACTATGTCGGAATCGAATCAGCAGACAAGGTGCCCGACAAATTCGCAAGAGCGGGCTTCCACGCCACAAAGAGCTCCTTCGTTAATGCTCCTCTGATCGACGAACTTCCCATGGCACTTGAGTGCAAAGTAAAGAGTTTTGAAGACGGTATCCTGATCGGCGAGATCGTAAATGTATCAGCTGATGAGAGCGTGATCACCGACGGCAAGATCGACCCCAAGAAGCTTAAGCCCATCGCATTCGATCCGTGCAACAACACCTATCTTGCAATGGGTGACAAAGTCGGTAATGCGTTTAAGGACGGAGCCGCTTTGAAGTAACCATAATATTAGCTTTACGGACACATTACCTTCTCGTTAGCATGCGCATAGCAGATGCGCTTTGGCGAGTAACTTAATACCTTGTCCCAGTCAGCCTTAAGTGCAGCGTTATCAGCATACGCTGCAAGATATTCATATGGTTCAAGATCACCTGCAAGACATATGCCTTCATCCAGCATGACACATATGCTGTCTTCACTGTGGCTCGGCGTGGAAATGATCTCTCCGTTAATTCCCATTTTCGCGAGAAAAGAACTGGACTCTGCTGAAGATAGCACGACAGCCTTACTCTCATCTATCGGAACATAATGAAGATCAGGCATCCTCGCGAAAATCGGATCTGAATAGTGCACTGATCCAAGTTGATGTTCCATAACGACCAGCTTTACGCCCTGAGCCATCAGTTCACTTGCAAGTCCGCAGTGATCGGGATGGTAATGCGTGCACAACAGATAAGTGATATCGGACACCTGAATTTCCTGCGCCTTAATTGCCTTATAAAACGCAGGCAGCGTACCAGCAAAATCGGTATCGACAAGAAGGCCCGCACCCGTGCCCTTAATAAAAAACGTATTTGTATTTCCGTATCTGATCTTAATTAACATGAATACATCCCCAAAATTGAAAACCCCCATTATTATAGCCCCGCTCCGGAAAAGCAGCGGCTTAAAAACTGCACAAATTAAGGGACGGAAAATGTTCAGATTTGAATTAGCACTCTCACCTTGACAGTGCTAATCAGAGGACTATAATGCAGTTAGAACAAAGGAACGAGGATCGATAGATCAGACCTCCGCTCTAATGCTCGGATAACAACGATCAAAGGAGATGATTATTATGTTGATGTCCGGATTATTTGGAGAAGATTTGTTCGATGAGTTTTATGGCTTACCTACACAGCGTGAACTTGCCAATATCGACAAGCACCTTTATGGAAAGAACGCGAGAAACCTCATGAAGACCGATGTCCACGAGACCGATACTGATTATGAGATGGATGTTGATCTTCCGGGCTTCAAGAAAGACCAGATTAACGTCAAGCTTGAAGACGGCTACATGACCATCAGCGCGACCAAGGATCACGACACCGAGAAGAAAGACCAACACGGCAAGATCATCCGTCAGGAAAGATATGCCGGTTCAATGCAGCGTAACTTCTATGTCGGCGACGGCGTTCAGGTCGAAGATGTTAAGGCCAAATTCGAAGACGGCGTATTAAGACTCAGCATTCCGAAGAAGGAATTAAAGGAACTGCCGGGAAATAACACCATAGCCATCGAAGGCTAATGAAGCAAAGGGAACAATTACTTGAATCAGGGGGCTGTCTCACAACGGATGAGACAGTCCCTGATTTTTTTCTGTGAATCAAGATCGGATCCGAGGTTTTCTGCAATATGAGGGGCGCGAAAAAACTACAAACGCAGCATATGGAGACAAAACCTTTTTCGCGATGTGACATCAGCCTTTTATGGCTTCAACTACTTTAATATCAGCAGGCAGCCACTCAACGCTTCCCAATTCATTCACGGAAAGCCACTTAGCTGCTTCGTGTTCAAGGAGTTCGATGTGTGAATCGTCTTTAAGCTCGGCCCAAAAACACTGCATCGAGAGGTGGAAATCAGTGTAGTCGTGCTCTACGGTGACGAGAAGATCTCCGACCGTGATATCGGCATTCAGTTCTTCCTTGATCTCGCGGGCAAGCGCCTTCTGGGGAGTCTCCCCTTCGTTTATCTTGCCGCCGGGAAATTCCCACCCGTCCTTATATTCACCATAGCCGCGCTGGGTCGCCAGGATCTTTCCGTCTTTCCTGATTATCGCGGCTACAACATGTATCGTCTTCATAAATAAACTTGTATCTCCATCTTCCGGATTTGTATCATTTTCGATAGGTCAGCTGACACCTGTACGTAAATCGTACAGTAAATCATCCCGGTTACTGTATGAATTAGGTATTTTCCAGTAAAAATACGTAAATCGTACAGTAATCAGGTCATTTTACTGTACGTTTTAGGTATTCGTTAATTCGTATTCTGCAAAAAGAAGATGTCAAATGAAATCCTCTATTAAGTTTCTGTCACGAATCCGCTGTCGATCGCATTGGCAAGCTGCTCAACTGAGTAGGGCCACTTGTCTGCCGTACCCACACGGACCTTGAAGAATTTGCCGTCGGATTCGATGAGAATGTTGAATATGTTATCTTCGCTGGTGGCGTAGCTCAATGCACGCCTTCCGGAGTTAAGCTTGAATTCCTTAAGGATCCATCCCATGACCGACTCTTTTGTCGTGTCATATAAAGTGCCGTCATCTTTCTGGACCATGATGTGGAGATAGCATTCGGTAGCGGTGCTGCCGCAAAGATAGAAATTGCCGCCCTGGCCTGTGTACTGAAGGATATCGGAATCGTAGCTGAACTGATATGTCTCGCCTTCTCCTGAGCCTTTAAGGGTAACAGTCTCAACGAATTCACCGGTCTCAATTTCCTGGACCGTCGTCTCGGCCGTGGAATCCACGAACTCATGGGCAAAGGATACCGTTGTAGCTTTCGGGCCATGAGTGTCAGCGGTGCAGGCGCATGCTGATAATGTCATGCCGGCAAGCAGGATTGCTGCTACTGTCTTTCTGATCATGTTATCCCCTATGTGTTTTAATGTGGTTATTATACATATAAATTTTTTATTTGTATTTTTAGGGAATCAACGCCGTGTATAATGAACAGACAGAAACTGCAAGATAGTAAATGGGGATGGCCGGTTTTGAGAAGACTTGTTTATGGTTTGATATCGCTTATGTTGCTTGGCACCGAAGTCCTGATAGGCCTGTTCGGACAGGGCTGGGTCAGGATCTATCTGGGCGACGTTCTGGTAGTAATCCTTTTATACACGATCGTCAGGACAATAATTCCAAATAAAAAGACACCGTGGTTCGTCATTCCGGCCGTCATTTTGATATTTGCATTTGCAGTTGAATTTCTTCAGCTCTGGGGTTTCTGCGACAGGTTCGGGATCACCAATGAATTGCTTAGGATAATCATTGGGACGGGCTTTTCGACCATTGATCTCATATGTTATCTAATCGGAATAATTCCGTGCTTCATAGCCGAGTTTGTGATCAATAAAAAGCTCGGCTGATTATCTCTTGCGCTCGTTCGTCTTATAAAAATCGTTCTTGTCTTTGTACATGAGTTCATCGATGACGACTACGAGATCTTTGGTATCATCACTACTGAAGTCGAAAACCTTGCCTCCGACGGATCCGAAAACGCTGTTCAATATGCCCGCAAATGCGATAAGAGCCTGGTTGCCTTCTTAGTGTGAGTATTCGTCATTGATGGATTTGAAGCCGTTTAAGTCAAGCATGTATGCGCGGAGTCAGGACATCAGAGTTTTGAACCGCAGGAATCGCAGAATGAACTGCCGGGATCAACTATGGGTGCACCGCAGTTGCCGCAGAATTTCTTCTGTATGGGTGCCGCCTGAGCAGGCGCAGTGGGAGCAGGTGCAGCCGGAGAAGGCTGGGCCTGATAGACGGGCTGGGGCGCATTGACCGCAGTAGGATCGATCGGTACGCCGTACTGGTTCAGAACGGGCTTGTAGTTGCCATTCTCATCTACGGGCATGCCGAATTCGTTGAGCTGTGTGTTAACAGGCATACCGTACTGGTCAACGGGTACACCCTGCGCAGGAGTATTAGGATAAGGTGCATATGATGTCTGGTCGATCGGAACGTTGTATGCGCCGAGCATGGGATCGTTCGGATCGGTTCTCACAACAGGATTGGTGTTAGGATCAACGTAATTGCCTTTGGGAGCGAATTTCGCGATCAGGAATGAGCCGAGAGCGCCTAAACCGGCAAAGCCGTAAGCAATGAAGACTGATCCGTATTCGATCTCAAGGAAGCTTCCGACAAAGAAACCGAGAAGTTCCATGCCAACCCAAAGGATGATCGTGAGCGCAATAAACAGGCCGGGTCTCCTGCCTCTTGCAATGGCATTCCTTCTGTTGAGTTTGCAGAGGCTTACGATACCGAAAATCTCTAACATACACTTATCTCCTTTTACCACACCATATAATCAGATTGCCGGCTTAACAGCTGCTGATACCGCTGTCGATTTTACCATTTTCGCGTTTAGTTAAAAGGGCTGCCTCACTTAAGAGACAACCCCCGTTTTTACTTGTGATCAGATCATTGCGCTGAGGTCTGCGAATTCATAATCAAGTGCGAGCGCAACATTCTTATTTACGATCTTGCCGTCATAGCAGTTAACGCCTGTAGCTATTACGGGATTTGCCTTGCATGCATCCTCAAGTCCTGACTTTGCGATCTCAAGACCATAACGGAGAGTAGCATTGGTAAGGGCGATCGTTGATGTTCTCGGAACAGATCCGGGCATGTTGCCTACGCAATAATGTACGACGCCGTCTTCAACATAAACAGGATCATCATGTGTTGTGACATGTGAAGATTCACCGCATCCGCCCTGGTCGATAGCTACATCTACGAATACTGCGCCGTTCTTCATCTCAGGCAGATACTTGCGCTTGAAAAGTTTAGGTGTGGAACCGCCCGGGATAAGAACAGAACCGATAACGAGATCTGCGTTGATGACTGCTCTTTCAACATTTGAATCGTTGGAAACGAGAGTCTGAATGTGTGAGCCGAATCTGTTATCGAGCTCTTCAAGTCTCTTGAGGTTAACGTCGAGAATGGTTACGTTTGCACCCATGCCGACTGCGATCTTACATGCGTTCATGCCGACCGTACCGCCGCCCAGGATAACAACGTTTGCCTTGGGTGTGCCGGGTACGCCTGCAAGAAGAATGCCTTCGCCGCCGAACTTCTTTTCGAGATACTTGGCGCCTTCCTGAATAGAGAGACGGCCTGCGATCTGCGACATAGGAGCAAGGCACGGCAGCGATCCGTCCTTTTCCTGAAGTGTCTCATAAGCAACTGCCTTCACCTTGCCTGCGAGAAGAGCATCCGTCTGCTCTTTGTCTGCAGCGAGGTGGAGATATGTATAAAGGATAAGTCCTTCCTTGAAGAACGGATATTCTTCCGGCAGGGGTTCTTTTACCTTGACCATCATGTCAACGAGAGCCCATACTTCGGCGGCATTGTCGATGAGCGAAGCGCCCGCATCGATGTACTCATTGTCAGTAAAGCCGGAACCGACGCCTGCGCCCTTTTCCATGTAAACATGGTGGCCGGCAGCAATATAGGCCTTGACGTTGTCAGGTGTAAGTCCCACACGGAACTCATTGTTCTTGATCTCTTTTACACATCCGATCTTCATGGTTTATATTCCTCCCAAATTGATTGTTCGGATAGCCGAACAGTTAATATTATATAGTATCTTTTAATATTTGTTTTCGATTCATTCACAACATGCTTTTTTTAGGTGTTTATACTTTAAATTATCGAAAAGGAGGACTGGTTTTGGATTTTGCAAGGATCAGAAGATTTACATATATCATCAACAGTGTCATCCTGTTTCTCGTAATCGCGCTTGCAGGGTTCTTCTTCCTGTGCAAAGCTTCGATCCTTATCTGGTTCAGCATCCCTACATTACTCGTTTACATCCTCGGCTATGTCCTGATATCCAAAGACCGTCTCGATATCTATGTAAGACTCGTTTATTTCTGGATCACATTCTATATGTGCCTGTGCACTTTCTGTCTTGGATATAAGATCGGTTTCCATCTCTACTGTTTCTCGATGATACCTATCATCTTCTACACTGAATACATGGCTGACAAGCTCGGCAGGACTAAGGTCAATGCTTTTGTGGCAAGCAGCATTATCGCCATTTGCTACCTCCTGTCCACCGGATATACCGCATTCAAAGGACCGATCTATCCGGTCGATAATTCGATCGCGGGCGCATTCTGGACTTTCAATTCGGTCATCGTAATCGCCTTCCTGGTTTTCTATTCCAGACTCATGTTAAGTCTCATCGGCGACTACGAGAGCAAGCTTAAAGCTGCCGCTCTCATCGACAAACTTACAGGTCTTTACAACCGTCACTACATGATGGAAAAGCTCGAGAAGACCGTTAATGACAGCGGGCCCAAATTCATCACCATGATCGACATCGACGACTTCAAAAAGATCAACGACAGATATGGTCACAACGCGGGCGATTATATCCTCATCAACGTTGCACGCATCATGCGTGAGGTCTGCAAAGGCTGTGACATCTCCCGCTGGGGCGGCGAGGAATTCCTGATCTATTCTTCAGGAAACCTTCGTGCCAAAGGACTTCCTATGTTCGAGACGCTCCGTCAGAGAGTCGAATCCGAAGATTTTGTTTTCGGTGAGGAACATATAAAAGTAACTATCACTTCAGGCATGGCAGAATACACCTCTGATTCATCCGTTGACAAGTGGGTTAACGCAGCTGACGACAATCTTTATACAGGCAAAAAGACCGGAAAGAACAAGGTCGTCTACTAATCCGCGGTATAACCCTTGTGATATAATTTGCTCAAAATTCCATGGGGTGATCTGTCATGGCCAAAAGAGCTGATATCCGTAATTCAATTGACAGATATATTAGGGACCAATACGGCGCAGAGCCTGAATATCCCTGGCCGAAATATAATCAGCACGCAGTATACCGCCATCAGAACAACAAAAAGTGGTTCGCACTAATCATGGAAGTTGACAGGGATAAGCTCGGGCTTTCCGGCAGCGGTTCCGTGTCCGTAATAAACCTCAAGATAGACGATGTGTTTTTCCGTGATGTGATAATAAAAGAAGCCGGCATCATGCCTGCCTACCACATGAACAAACAGCACTGGATAACCGTTCTGCTGGACGGAACAGTGCTTTCTTCCGAAGTCGAAAAACTAATCGACGTCAGCTTCAATGCAACAGCGCCAAAGCGCCGCAAGAAGGTCAGAGAACCACGCGAGCCCAAAGAATGGATCATCCCCGCAAACCCGAAGTTTTACGATGTTGAAGCGGCGTTTGCGAAAAACAGCATCATCACATGGAAGCAGGGCGCCGGCATAAACCAGGGCGACACAGTCTATATGTATGTCGCAGCACCGGTATCGGCGATCCTATATAAATGCAGAGTGCTGGAAACAGACATTCCCTATGACTATCAGGATAAGAATCTATCCATCAAAGCACTCATGAAGATCGAGCTTCTCAAACGTTACGATCGAGATGCATTCACTTTCTCAGTGCTCGGAGACGAGTATGGGATCTTTGCGATCAGAGGACCGAGAGGCGTACCGTTTTCGCTGAGTGAGGCGTTGAATGGGTAATTTCTCTTACTGCAAAAAAATCACAGTAACCGTCACAGTGTACTGTGACTTTTGGTGTGACTTTTTTATAAGGGCGCGAAAAAATCACAGTAAACATCATAGTGTACTGTGACTTTTACTGTGATTTTTAGTTAATGCTTGAAGAAATCTCGCAGCAGCAGACTATATGAAAGCCTTTGATTCAGGGTGCCATATCAGGGCATCATCCGGGATCATGTCATTGAACTGCTTAACTATGACAGGATTACATTCGATACATACGTCATCAGTGTAACGGCGACGTTGATCATCATCAGCACCGCGAAAACCAGGAAGTGCGTTTTGAGCTTGTAGTAGACGGTCGCGATGAACTCGCGGATGAATGCGTTAATGAAGAAATAGCTCTTTGTTTTGCTGCCGATGCCTTCAGCTTTTATGTGCTGTCTTGCTGCAAGGAAGCCGGCGCGGAAGACGTGATAGTTTGTCGTGGAGAAAGCGATCTTCGGAGCTTTCTTGCCAGAAGTTTTCTTTATGAGTTCAACTGATTTCCGGAAATTCTCGTAAGTGTTTGTAGCCTTGTCTTCAGTGATGATCGAAGACTCCGGAATATCCTGACTTACAAGATAACGCTTTATTGCTTCAGCTTCACTGATGACTTCGCCTTTTCCTTTGCCGCCGGTGGGAACGAAAATGATGTCTTTGCCGGTTGCGTTTTTCTGCATGTTTGCGAACTCGACCGCACGGTCGATTCTTGACTGGAGGAGTTTTGTGGGGGTTCCGTCTTTTCGCATCTGGCAACCGAGTATCAGGATATAGTCCTTGTCAAAAGCAGGAATATGCCGCGCTGCCCTGATGCTGAGGATGATGGAACCGGCAAGGATGCATTCGAAGTAAACGACTATTATGCCCGCGGTGTTTTCGATGAACATGCCGATGAAACGGCCGGTGCCGGTATATTGATGCACGTCGATGAGTGTTGAATTCTGAAGAATGTATGTGACCGTGGCCGGTGTGAAAGTTGCTATGACTAACAGGAGGCTCAGGAAGATTGCAAGCATGTTCGTCCATGTGCGGCCTTCCCTTTGCAGAAGCCTGATGTTGCTTACCGTCGCAAGGATAGCCATAAGCACGGCAATGGGCATCGTGAAGATGGCAAATGTCTGTAAGTAACTCATGAAGCTTCCGAACACATCCAGGATGCCCATCCTCTGGACCGTTAACAGTTCTAAAAGATTCAGCAATAAGCTTCCGGCCATGAAGATGATGAGGCCGCAGGTAAGGATGTTGCGCGAAAGGTAAAGGTTTTTTCTAAGACCCCTTCTGTACATGATTATGAGATCCATCAGAAGTATGGCGAGATAGACCGCAAGACCGACCCTGGCAATGAAGCTTCCGGTGAAGTCACCGAAATAATCGTCGTGCGTAATTACTCCGTTCTTATGAACATAGAGAACAGCGGTGGAGGTTTCTTCGTTGCCTGAAATTACAGTAAGAAAAGCACGGCCAGGATTTTTGGACCTGACTTTTACATATGCGGTATCCCCTTCTATATGGAGATATAAGATCTCCAGTGTGTCCTGTCCGCCGTCATCGATAACCGCGACAGGAACATCGCCGTCTTCTGACATTCTGAAGTTTGTGACCGGACATACGTATTCGTCTCCTGCAAAATAGACATACACATAGCAGGCGAGGATCATGACGATCGCCAGAAGAAGATATCTCATTTTCAGAAACAGTTTTTTCATACAAAGAGATTATACCTGAATATCCTTGCGCTTTTGAGCAAAATAAAAGGTCCGGGGGCTGTGGAACCGGACCTTTCGTGGGGAGGGTATTATAGGGTTTTGAACAAAGAGCTTTTGCTCTGATGGGTTCATTATCTGCCTCCAACTTTAAACGTACTTAAAATTGACCAAGTTATTTTTTATAATATGAAAAGTGACGACACTTAAAGGAGACCCTGCCCATGAAAGGTTATGAATTCATCGATAATAAAGGCACTTTTAAGCTTGAAGACCCTGATCTTTACAGCTATCTGTATTTCCCCGTAGGCGCTGCCAGCGGCATGATGGGATCTCTGACTCCGGAATTCGGAGGCGACCTCAAGACTTCGCAGAACACATTTATCCTTGAGCCCGTCTCCTCGGATAATCTTCACAACAACCGTTCCACCAGAAACTTCTGGATATGCCTTGAGGACGGCACGCTCGTCTCCGCAACCGGTGCTTCCGCTTCTTCCCATGCGAAAAGATTTACTTCCGGCAAAGACAAGGCAACCCTTTACGGCGGTCTCCTCTGGCAGAAAGTTGAACGCGTTATAAGCGGCACTGACTTAAAGACTGAAGTTACAACATTCGTACCGGTAGAGACTTCAGATAAGATCGAGCTCACGAGAGTTAAGATCACAAACACCGGATCTTCAGAAATTACTTTCACTCCCACTGCGGCAACACCCATCTACGGACGTTCCGCAGACAACATCAGGGACCACAGAAACGTTACTTCGATGCTCAACAGAATGAGCGTTACCGAATACGGCATCACAAACGATCCCACTCTCACTTTCGATGAGAGAGGGCACAGAAAGAATAAGGTGATCTACGGATTCTTCGCTTCTGAAGCTGACGGAACCAAACCGGTCTCCTTCTGCCCCATCGCTGAGGATTTCATCGGAGAGGGCGGTGCTTTTGATAACCCGAGATTCCCCGTTACGGGAACTCCCGCTTCACTGCCCGGCACACGTGCAGACGGCTTTGAGGCCATGGGTGCTGCGCAGTTTGCGAAGAAGACTCTTGCACCGGGAGAAAGTGCTGAATATATTTTCGCGCTTGCGATAAATGACATGTCAAAGCCCTCCGACAACGAGGATGACATCAAAGCTGAATCCGGCATTATCCAGGATATGGCAGTTAAGTATCTGAAGGGCGATGTTTTCGAGAGCGAGCTTGCGAAAAATAAGGAATACTGGGACAGGAAAAATAACGTAAGTTTTCACACCGGCGACAAGGCTTTTGACAGCTGGATGTACTGGGTTGGCGTACAGCCGATGCTCAGAAGGATCTACGGCTGCTCGTTCCTGCCGCACCACGATTACGGCAAGGGCGGCAGAGGCTGGAGAGATCTCTGGCAGGACTGCCTCGCGCTGATAATTATGGATCCGTCGGACGTAAGGGGAATGCTCGTCGATAACTTCGGCGGCGTCAGAACGGACGGCACGAACGCTACCATCATCGGCAGCGGAAGCGGTGAATTCATCGCTGACCGTAACGGCATCACAAGAGTCTGGATGGATCACGCTATGTGGCCTTTCATGACGATGGATCTCTACATCAAGCAGACGGGCGACCTTAAGATCCTTGACGAGAAGGCTCCCTACTTCATCGACCGCCAGGTAATGCGCGGCGAAGAGCTCCTTGATAAAGATACTGATCTCAGCAAGAAGTCTGAAGGTACTGTCATCGAGCATCTCCTTCTGCAGAACTTCGCCTCATTCTTTGATGTCGGCGACCACGGCCACATGAAGCTCAGAGGCGCTGACTGGAACGACGCTCTGGACATGGGCAAGGACAAGGGCGAGAGCGTTGCCTTCACGGCAGCTTATGCGGGCAACTACAAAAAGCTCGCTGCGATCCTCAGAGAGTATAAGAAGACATTCGGCAAGGACACTATCGAAGCAGCATCAGAACTTGAAGGTCTCTTAGGTGTCTATGACGAGGGTAAGCTCCAGTCTGTATTAAATCAGTACTGTGAATGTGTTAAGACGGGTTTCTCCGGCTCCAAGAAAGCATTTGCGATCGACACGCTCGCTGATGACCTCGAAAAGAAGTCCGAATGGATCACCACTCACATCAGAGAGACCGAATGGTTCACCGATACAGAAGGCTATTCACGCTATAACGGTTACTACGATAACAGCGGCAACGCCCTCGAAAAGAACGGCGACAAGCACGGCAATCCTGCCATGATGCTCACAAGCCAGGTTTTCACTATTATGTCCGGCATCGCATCCGAAGATCAGATCGCTGAGATCGTAAAGTCAGCAGATAAATATATCTACGATGCTTCCATCGGAGGCTACAAACTCAACACAGACTTCCGCGAAGTTAAGACCGACATGGGCCGTATGTTCGGCTTCTCCTACGGCCAGAAAGAGAACGGCGCAGTCTTCTCACACATGACCGTAATGTTCGGCAACGCCCTTTATTCAAGAGGTTTCAAGGCTGAAGGCTGGAAAGTATTGGATACTCTTTACACTCACGCAACTGACTTTGCAGACAGTAAGATCTATCCCGGCGTTCCCGAATACTTTGACCCCAAGGGCAGGGGCGTTTATCACTACCTCACCGGTGCAGCAAGCTGGCTTATGCTCACAGTCCTCACCGAGATGTTCGGAATCAAGGGTTCCTACGGTGACATGTGCTTTGAGCCCAAGATCCTCCCTTCACAGTTTGACAGCGAAGGAAAGGCTTCTGTAAGCTTTGAATTCAACGGCAAGCCTCTCACGGTCGTATATAAGAAGACTTCCGATGCATCTGCTGTTAAGAAGATAAGTGTTGACGGCGAGATCGTCAGCGAAGGCTCCAACATACTGCCGAAAGACAAGATAGGAAAACTTATCGAGATCGAACTCGACTGATAAAAGCGGGTACGTAAAATATACAGTATCGAACTCGACTGATGAATATGCGTACGTAAATCGTACAGTAAAACTTCATGATTACTGTACGAAATACGTATTTTCGGGCAGAAGTACGTAAATCGTACAGTAAAACATCTTAATTACTGTATGAAATACGTACATGATTTTTCTCGTGAATAATCCCGTTCGGAGAGACTCTGTTTTTATGTCTCAGTAGCTTCTGTTCTCTGGAACGTCTGGTCCGGAAGTTTGGACTGGACCAGGATTGTGTTGCCGTTGAGATTGAATGTGTACTCCCAGCCGCCGTGGTCTTTGCCTGTGCCGATCTCGGAAGCTATCGTTCTGTCTTCGTTATCGAATTCCATCTTGTAAATGAATTCTTCGATCTGGCCTTCTTCGTAGTGCCAGAAGACTACCTTGAATCCGTCATCAGTAACACTGCTGATCTCGAAATGTTCTTCGGTATCAGTTGCCTGCCACGAGCCTTCCCAGGCGGGTATCTCTACAGGTGCCGTGGTCTCTTCAGCCGTTGTCTCCGAAGGCGCTTCAGTTGCCGATGCCTCTGTCTCAACAACCACAGTAGTTGCTGCCGTTATCTCAGATGTCTCCTGAGGCTTGCTTCCGCATGACGCCGCCGTGAGAAGCAACGCTGCCGTTAATGTTGCTGCTATTACTTTTTTCATGTTAACTCCGCGTTTTTGATTGGACTATTATATACGCTTCTTAAGTTTTGAAAAGAGTATCTCTAGCGCAATGACCGCAGCGGCAGTCAAAACAAGCGCTATTACAAGCGTGATAATCAGCTTATTTCTGCGGTAAGTCTTCCATGTGGTATGATTATCTGCAGTGCACCAAACAGACGGCGATGAGAACGCATATTCCTTTACCCCCTCAGGAATTTCTAATTCACTTAATATTTTAACATGAGTGTTTGTTATAATCGGAGTCAGTACTTTACTTTCTATGGAGGATAATATGACAAGACTCGAATACCTTAAGTCACCAGAAATGTCACTTGTCAGAAAAAACATCAATACATGCGCTATCATGGGATATGTTATAGCTGCTTTATCTTTCGGTATCAATTATTTTATGTATCAGAGCCTGTCAGGAATCTTCGATGCAGTGCTTATCGTTGTGTGCTCGCTTCTTATACAGCTCCTTCAGAGCAGAGTTGCGTCCATCATTCTCATGGTCTACGCTGTGTTAAACGTCATCCTTGTTCTTGTTCAGACCGGAAGATTCGGCGGATGGTGGATCGCCGTTGTCGGAATTTATGCGATCATCTACACATTCAAATTCCAGAAAGCCTGGAAAGAATATAAGAACGGTGGTGCAGTTGACATCAACCTGCCTCAGTAATTCATATGGAACTTAAAACTATTCCCTACAACTTTACGGTTTGCAAACTCATGTCAGTCGGCGATCTGCCGTCGGACGTTGATTTTTGCTTCACTGCAAAAACAGATGAAGAGATATCTCTCGTCTGCAAGACCGAAGACGTGCCCGAGAAAACGCTCGTAAGAGATGACGGCTGGAAAGGCTTCAGGATAGAAGGCGTTCTTGACTTCTTGCTTATCGGGATCCTGTCGAAGATATCGGCCATCCTCGCGGAAAACAAGGTCGGCATTTTCGCGGTGTCGACATATAACACCGACTATATTTTCGTAAAGGAAGAAAACTTCGACAAGGCAATAAATGCTTTGAAAGACAATGGTTACGATGTAGCTGAGCTTACTTTCTCTTAACTATAACAAGCTCTTCAAACTCATCGGTCGGGACAGGCTTTGAGAAGTAATAACCCTGGAAGAGCTTGCAGCCCATGTCTGCAAGAATACCATACTGGCCCTGTGTCTCAACACCTTCAGTAAGCGATGTGATCCCAAGATCCATCGCAAGGTTGATCACGTTCTTAACGATGGTATCAGCCTTCTGCTCGTCATCTGTCTTTCCCAGGAAATTCATGTCGATCTTAAGCACGTCTACAGGCAGTGACTTAAGCATGTTGAGCGAAGAATAGCCGCTGCCGAAGTCGTCCATCTCAACGATGAATCCGTGATCACGGAACTCCTGCATGATGGAAACGACCTTGTCGGAATCGGTAACCATTACACTCTCGGTTATCTCAACACGGAGCCGCTTCGGATCCAGGCCATACTCGTCAACAAGACTCTTTATGTATTCCGGGACGTCAAGATAGTAGAAATCCTTTGGCGAGATGTTGACAGAGACGAACATGTTCCATCCGCGTTTCTTCCAGTCTGAAAGGATCTCGCATGCGCAGCGCCACATATACTTATCGACTTCAACGATAAGACCGTTCTTCTCGAGCGAAGGAATAAATCTGAACGGCGCGAGGAATCCATAGTCCTTGTGGATCCAGCGGACAAGCGCCTCGCAGCCGACGATGTTTCCGTCGCCGTCTGCAATCGGCTGGAGATACGGCCTGAGGTCACGGTTTTTGATGGCATCCGCAAGCTGTGCCGTGATTTCCTGGTTCCAAAGGATCTCGTTTCTTAATTTGTCGTCATATACAGCCATATGTACGGAATCGTCTTTCTCGATCGATGTAAGAGCGAGCCTTGCATTGGCAAACATCGTTGCAATATCCTTCTCCGCACGGTCGACTTCATATGCGCCGGTCTGGGACTGGATAGGATAATTTGCAGAATCCTGCGTGATCTTGATGAGCGCAAGCTGACGCTCGATCGCTTCAGGATTGAATTCATCCTTCGGGATCAGGACACCGAAGTTGGCGCCGGCAAGTCGCCCGTAAAGACATCTTTTCGAGAAGGCCGTCTTCATCCTCTCGGCAAAACACTTGATCGCGTAATCGCCGAAATCGTTGCCGAAGATGTCGTTTACGACCTTAAAGCTCTTGATGTTGATATAAAGGATCATGTAATCAGTGTCCCTGTGAACATCGATTGCCTGTTTGACGATCTTGTAAAGATGGTCACTGGTATAAAGGCCCGTAAGCATGTCGTGCGTAGCCTCGAAAAGTTCTCTCCTGATCTTGAGCTGCTCCCTGGTAACATCACTTATTTTGAGGTAGAAGCCGGTGATCTTGCCATTCTCATTTAATACGTCGCAGTTCTCGAAAAGATAATACTTGACGCTGTCTCCGGAACCCGTCGAGTGGCGCTCAGACCAGTTGCCTCTTCTGAGTTTGATATTAAACAGATACTCTATATCCTCAGGTGCATCCTCGCAGTCATCTTCCCTTACGCCGATCAGGTTGCATGCAGCCTTGTTGACCCACACGCATCTGCCCTTTGGCGAGAAGATAAAACAAGCGTCTGCACCGTTCGAGACAATACCCGACAGCATCTTGTCGAGAAGTTTCAAAGGTCTGTAATGGATCGAGAAATAGTAAGCAAGGATTCCTAATGCTCCGAGACCGATCATGGAACGGTCTATGGGATTCTTAGAGATATTAAAATATATTTCCCACACACCGACAGCCAGGATCGATACAAACATGATGAAGTACTTTTCCCTGTAGATGCGTGAATTGCGGAATGTAGTTATCGCAAAAGTGAGAATGACTGCAAAGAACAATCCGTAGTCGACCAGTCTGTGGATATACTGGCCTGCGAAGGGCTCAAGTAAGTAGAACACTTCTCCGTTAATGACATCCCAGCGGACATCAAAAGCGTGCTTTGTAACAGGATTTATAAGGAGCTGGATTGCATCGGCAAGCAATACCCACTTGATCCATCCCGGAACTTTCCTGGGTTTACGCGCGCTTTTGCAATATACTTCGGTGAACTGAACCAGCTCATAAATAACGAAGTCCATTCCGACATAATAGATATAGCATCCGACGAGCGCTAACCATTTGCGATTCGCAATAACGATTATCGCGTTGCCTAAAATAGGCGGGATAAATGCTATGTCAAGCCATAATACAGCCTTGCCAAGACCCTTGTATTGACGGCTGGCACTAATGGCACACGCCAGCAACGTGAGTATCAAGACACTAAAAATAGCGACATAAACGTAACGCGATAGCAATGCCGGACATCTCCAAAATACTGTACTTTACCAATTAACATTCTAAAGATCTTGTGTTAATCACTCTTCACAACTTTATTAAAAGATTTAAAACAATAACTGATTAAGCAACGGGGCTATATCTGTATAAGATATGTTTTCGATTATCCCGGGTACTGGATCCGGCAATTATTGTTATAATTGCCTATTATGGAAAAAGTGTTTGAATCAGAAAGAATCACATTTGTAAAAGCCACGATGGATCTGATACCTGACTATCTTGAGATGGTCAACGACATCGAAAATGTCGCAAGACACATCAGTAACAGATTAGAGCCCTACACCCTGGAAGAAGAAACCAAATACATGCAGGATAAACTCGACAGTGGTGCGACCATGTATTCCATGATCGAGAAATCCACAGGCAAGTTTATAGGCAACACCGAATTTTTCGACCGCAAAGGCGATGATGCCGAATGGGGGATCGCGATCACCGGATCAATGCAGAACAAAGGTTACGGCACGGAAGCTCTCCGCCGCATGATCGATTACGGCTTTAACGACCTTGGCCTTGAGAGGATCCGCCTGGTCGTATTCGTCGCAAATGAGCGTGCATTCCACGTATATCAGCAGTGCGGCTTTAAAGAATATCACCGCAACAAAGTCGATATCTTCATGGATATCCGTAAAGAAGGAGGAGCAGAATGAAAGCACTTGTGATCAACTTCTGCATAGACGATTACAAATTTGCTTTCTGCAAAGGCATCTGAGATGAAGCGCAAGGTCACGCCTGAAGAGCGGGAGATACTGCTTAATAATCCTGAACTTGTAATGTTCGAGCCTTATAAAGCGATGAAGACGCACCGCGCGTCGCTCGGAAAGTCACTTATCCTTCCGGGCATTACGGCGGTGATCTTTTTCGGGTTCGGATTTTTGTTCCCTGACTTCATAAATGCACACCCGACATTTTTCGCGGTAACAGGATGCATATTGCTCGTGTTATCAGCCGGATTTCTTCCGATACTCTATTTCATTTTGGATGACCGCGCTTACAAGAATGCGCAGGCGACGCATTACGGCAATTATCTTAAGATGCTGCTTCCCCAAGATCTTGAATGCAACACCGCGCTCATAACAGGCGTTGTTTACGAGAAGGCAGAGGGCAGCTGGATAATCGACGGCGAAGAAAGCCTCTTCGGTTACTGCAGCATGGTGAACATATCCAGGTTCGAGCCGCAGACCGAAGTGGCGATCGTCTATGACGGCAAAGGATTTCTCGCTATCGTTAAACGCGATCCGCGCACAGAGAGTTTCTTTGGTTAGGAATTTCTCTAAAACATTAGTAGAACGGCCCTCACATATTCACTTCGACATCAGCAACCGACTCTGTGAACGTGCGGTCGTGCTCGACGAAGAGCATCGTGACGTTGTTGTCCTTCACCAGGCGCTCGATCTCCTGACGCATATAAACGTCGATGTAATTGAGTGGCTCGTCCCACAGATAGAGATCGGCGTGCTCGCACAAAGAAAGAGCGATCATGACAAACTTCTTCTGGCCTAAAGACAGCTGCGACACATCCCTGTAGAGCATCTCTTTTGTAAAACCCATCTTGATCAGGATCGTCGAAAATATTGTCTTGTCGCATCCTCTTTCACCGGCGATGTCATAGAGCGTTCCGGAGAGCGAAGACGTGTCCTGGCCGACATATGAGATCTTAAGACCCGGAGCGATATAGATGTCGCCTTCTGCAGTTATTCCTTCGTTTTCACCCAAGCCCGCCAGATACTTTATGAGTGTGCTCTTGCCGCATCCGTTCCTGCCCTGAAGAGAGATCTTGCTACCGCGTTCGACAGTGAGGCTGAAGCCTTCTACGATAATCTCGCCGTAACGCTTCAGGGTGATGTCTTTAAGGATTACCGGCGTCCTGTTATGGTGTTCTGTTCCCGTGATCTTTAATGTCTCAGTGCGCTCAAGGTCTTTAAGCAGGCTCTGCTTTTCTTCAAGCTTGCGCTCGTTTCTCTGCTCTAAGTTTTTAGACAGCGACATTAGCTTTTTTGATTTCGCGCCTTCGTATGCTCTTCTGAAATGATCTTCTGCAACCTTGGAAGGAGCCTTGGCCCTGTTCTTGTAGCCTTCAGCCTTCGCCGACCACTGCGCGTTTTTCTTCATGGCGGCATCGATGGCGCCCATCTCTTTTTTGAGCTGGTCATTTCTCGCGCGCTCGCTTTCCATGCGCTGCTCGTTGTTTTCCCACCACACCGAATAAGTCGCTGAGACAAGCTCAAGACCGGTCTTTGAAATGACCAGCGTGTGGTCGGTACAGCGGTCAAGGAAGGCACGGTCGTGTGATATCAGGATGAAGCCGTCCTTGGTCGACAGATAGTCTGCAACTGCTTCTCTTCCCTGTCTGTCCAGGTGGTTCGTGGGCTCGTCGATCAAGGGATAAATGCCGTCTGCGGCAAAGAGATTTGCGAGCATCAGCTTGGTCCTCTCACCGCCTGATAAAGTCTCCATCGGACGCCACATGATGTCCGGATCAGCGCCCATGAGGTTTAATTCTTTGCGCACTCTCCAGTCCTCATTTTCGGGCAGTTCGTCCATCGGAAAAAGTATCGTCTCAGGAACTCCGGTGATCGTTCCGCCATAGGGAAGTTCGCCGCGGAGGAGCTTGAAGAAAGTGGTCTTGCCCCTGCCGTTGCGTCCTGCCAGGGCAAGCTTCCACGATGTGTCCAGAGTAATGGTGACGTTGTCAAAAAGAGTCTTTTCAGACCCGTCGTATCCGAATGTTAAATTGTTAATGTTAATCACTGGCATAATGATTCTCCTTTTCGGGGAAACTCTGACGGATCATGACGTGCGTCAGAATTCATCAGTGTTTCTCGTTTCCTCTGCCGGATAAATCAAAAGCCGCGACACGAAGTCCCGGCCGCGGCTAATAAAAATGCAAATATAAATGAACACACAAAAATAGACTTATCCGCGAGGCGTTATATAAAACTTCAGCAGATGGTCTTTCTCATTGGTGTTCCTCCGTCTTTAAGAATTCTGCCGAGATAATACAGCATGCAAAAACCTTCGTCAAGCAGCAGGTGTAATCTGCTTGTCACGTGATTCACTCAGTTTTCACTCATCCTTCACCCAGCCTTCACGCATATTCACCTGCCCCGCCGTGTTACACTACGTGTGGCAAATAGGAAGCGCTGATCTCATCAGATCGTTGTACTGGCGTCATATCAGCGCTTCCCCAAATGCCGGTAAATCCCCCTTACAAATTGTTTTCGAAGGCATCGTAAACCACGGGATATTAACCCGCACGAATAAGTCTGATAAAATATCAGTGGTGGCTTCACCACGGAATAAGGTTATATCTGTACGAAGGGGGGAACGGATATGGATAGCAACATATTGAACGAGAGCGCTGCGCGTCAGAGAGAAGCATACCTGAAGATGTCTCCTGAAGAGCAGAGGGAGTATCTTGCAATCAAATACGGAAATGCCCCGGCTACACCGCCGACACCCGTCGAAAATGAGGCAAACATCATTCCTCCGGCACCCACACCCGTTGTAAACGGCACGACATCAACTGACAACAAGTGTCCTTCATGCGGTGCTACACTGGCATTCGATCCTGCAACAGGCGGACTTGTATGTAACTTCTGCGGAGCTTCGGTAGCACTCAATACCATGCCCATAGCACCCGGAATCGGATACACGCTTGAAGACCTGAACTATACGGCAGGCCAGCACTATCTGCGCATGGTAAACAAGCTCATCGTTTGCGGCACATGCGGCGGTACTTTCGTTGCTGACCAGAGTGCAATGTCCGGCCTCTGCCCTTATTGCGGATCCAATTCGATCACCGAGACAACCGGCAGCGGAATGCTCGAACCTACAGGTGTCATTCCCTTCAAGATCAGCAAGGAACAGGCCCAGGCCATGTTCAAAGACTGGATCGTCAAAAGAAGAATGGCGCCGATGGATATCGCCAAGAATGCGGAGATCACAGACCTTACCGGCGTATACGTCCCTTACTGGATCTTCGACTGCGACACTTATGCCCCCTATTCGGGAAAGTTCGGTGTAGATTACGGCAGCGGCGACGACCGTTATACCAAGTGGCACAAGTCTACCGGTGTATGCAAGCTCCCTATAAGGAACCTGACCATAATCGCTACAAGCCGTCTTGAGAATGATTCATTCTGGAAGGGTGTCTCAAATTTTGATCTCAACTTCATGAAGAGATACGATCCAAATCTTCTCGCCGGTTTCTGGTCCGAGAGCTATACAATAGACGGTCAGGCTGCCTGGAATACGGCTATGGACAAGATCTACAACAGGATCCAGGGCCAGATCAAGGCAATGGAAGGCGCCGATCATGTAACAAAACTGGAATTCAAACCGGAAGCTTCCAACATCCGTGCAAAATACGTTCTCGCGCCCATCTGGATCACTTCTTTCGATTACCATGGAACGTCCTACCGTGTCCTCGTCAACGGACAGACAGGAAGTATCGCAGGCACATGGCCGAAGTCTTTCAAGAAGTTCTTCATGATCCTGGGAATCATCGCAGGAGCTATCATCGGTTCGCGCATATTGCTGTTCTTCTTCCAATGGCTGTTAAATCAGATCAATACGGGATTCGGGATTTAAACTTATCAGCGTTCGATATTTACGATACGCATGTAGCGGCTTAACGCATACTCACCGTCGTGACATTCACCCGGGAAATATGCGCTCATGTCTTCAGGCTTTGTTACCCTGATAAGACCGCACTTAGTGAACAGTTCTTCAATACCATTCCTGTCTTCAGGAGGGCAGATAAGCCCTGCCGTCTGGAGATGGTATCTGCTCGCATAAAGAGTCTTTCCGATGTCTGCTTTAGCAAGCGGCTTTACGAGGACGTTGCACATCATGGGAGACAATTCGAGATGGCTGTCTTCTTTAATTATTACGCTGCAGCCTTTGCCTCTTAATACGTTGTCATGCCTTTCTTCCTCGCCGAGATAACTCTTTAATCTCTGAGTATATGAGACCAGTGTATCCCTTGCGCGGATGCCTATCTCCTGCGTTGCGTTGCGGTTTACGGCAGCCTCAAGAACAGGCAGGAATATGGAAGCAAAACTCTTCACTTCATTCATGTCATCCGTGTCGATATAGATGACCTGGCAGCTGCTGCAAAGAAGCTGTTTTGTCGTTGCGATATGCTTGGCAAGACCTTCGAGTTCTTTATCAGCGTTGCTCACTTCGCCAAGCTTTGAAATGTAGCAGAAGCCGAGCTTTTGTCCCCACTCGATGATTTTCGCGCCTGTAGGTGCAAGACCTCTCACCGCCTCGATCGCCATGTCGCTTCCCCAGACGCTTATCGCGTTGCTGAGTTCTGCCATCTTGCGCATTCCCTGTATGTCTGTCGATGCGGTATCGAAAACATAGATATAATCCTTCAGTTCAGGCCTGTATTCGATGAGCTGCATTATGAGTTTCAAGGATAACCCGTTGTCAGCGGACGGAAGCTTCAGGATATTGATGTTGCCTGTCATGAGACCTTCTGCAAGAGAATATGCAGGAAGAAAATCCATGTTGCCTGCCGAGATGTGGAACAGCACTCCCAGAGGCATTTTCTTTACCTTGATCTGCGAAAATCCGTCTATCTTATCAGTGACATATTCTTCAGTATTTCCAAGTTCGGTTTCAAGTTTTTTATGCAGGTGTTCTTTGGACAAAAGTGCTTCTGCCTGGATCTTATACGTGTCGACCGTATCCTTAGGGAAAACCTCCAGAAGATCGTCGAACTTTCCTTTCAAAAGATCTGTACGGAGCTGCTCTACCGCATCGATTACTACCTCAGGAGACAACTGCTGTTTGGACAATATCTCAGGGATCTTATTTTCGAGTTCGGTAAGGAGGCGGTCCTGCTCGGAACTCTCATAAGTTTTACCGTCGAAAAGGATCATACCTTCACCCCCTTGAGAATATCCGCAGCGCCTGCCGCACATGTCTTGATGTCATCGGGAGCAACGCGTCCAACAATCTCCAGATAAGGCGACTTAACGCCGCACGGACAGTTCGACCCGTCGTGGAGGATGCCCAGATCATCGGTCATTACAGACAATATCGGAGTGGCTTTGCAAAGCGGCGATATAAGGTTTACAAGTCCCGTTTTCTCCATGCCGATTGGCTCCAATGTATCCGGATCTCTAATGACGATCTTGCTGTAAACGGGCACGTGGAAATGATGGTGCGAACAGTCCGTATAAAGTATCGGATGCTCTACAGCGCCGAAAAATTCCACGATGTTTTCCTCATTGATATCGAGGGTTTTCTTTGCAAGTTTATAAAACGTTTCCTTGTCTGCAGCCTCCTGGTAGAACTGCTTCCATCCGCCTCCGAGCATGACCTTTGAGCCCTTGGGAAGCTTAAATGAAAGACCTCTTTCTTCGAGGAGTCTGAACAGGAAAAACGTGTACGAGGGAAAGCCCATGAAGCGCACGTGAGCCTCGCCCTTCTCATATTTTTTGAGCGCTTCAACGATGCTCTCAAAATCAGGTTTGTATCCGTCCGGCGTATGCTTCAGGATAAATTTGCGGCTTAATGCGGGAGCCAGGAAAGTAGTAAGATATGCCGTCTTTGCGACCGCTGTTTTATTCGACCTGTGTGGTTTATATCCCATGACGATGTAGCGGCAGGGCTTTGCGGTCATGATGCCGTGATATCTCGTGACTCTTATAGACATCTTCAACGCCGACCACAGATCACCGAAAGCAAATCTGATGTGACTCATCTTGCCGCTCGTGCCGGACGAAGTCGCCATTATCATATAACTTCCCGACCTGAAATCATGCTGCTTCATCAGCATGGTCGGAATGAACGGGATGTCTTCTGCGCTCTTAATGTCTTCTGAAGAATGAATGTTAAGACCTTCGCAGATCTTTTTGTAGTCATCGCAGTGCGTGATCAAGTAGTCAAAGTTTTCTTTGCACGCGTCAATAAACAACTGCTGTTTTGTGCAGTCATACGGGTCCTTGCTCGAAAACAGTTTTCTTCGAAGCCGCATATATTTCTCCCCATATCATTGAGCCGCCGCCGACATGTTAATTATAACAAATGTGGTGTGATAAAGCGCCGTATGAAAAATGCGGGTTGCGGCGGTAAGAATCAGGCAAAAGTCATAACAAAAGTTCCGTCTTTTGTTCCGTCTATAGACTGAACTTTTGACTGAAAAATCCGACTAAACGCAAAAAGTTCCGTCAAAACTTCCGTCTAGAGACTGAACTTTTGACTGAACTATCGAGCATATTTGCTCGAAAAGCACGGCTTTTGCCTGATTTTTTAATGATCGAATTCAGATCAGGGCGTGTACTGCCACTCCGAAAACCGCTGCGGCACCTTATGGATATAAAGCCCGCGTGCGGAATGTAACTCTTCGCGCCTTATTAGATCCCACCCCGGTCTTTCATTCAGATAGTAGCCGCTCTGGCCGTCGGCATAGTAGTAAAACTTTACGGGATGTGTGAGCGTCATTTCGAGAAGATTTACAAAGCCTTTGAACACGTCGCTCTCCATCGGGCGGTACATGAAGAGTACTGTATAGTCGTTGTAATCAAGGCCGAACGCATCGCCTTCCACGATCTCAATATTGCGGTATCTTTTCGTCCAGCGGTCTGCGACAGATGCTACCTCGGGATTTATCTCAATGCCCGTTAATTTGCACGGAACGCCTTTGCCGACAAGATAAGCAAGAACACGGCCTTTGCCACAGCCGATGTCGATAAACGAATCGTCTGATGAGAGTCTCAGATCTTGCAAAACGACATCAAGGCCTTTGTATGGCGCCGATTGGCAGCCTGTCGCACCTACTTCTTTGTCAAAAGGGGACGGGACAAATACGCCGAGTTTCTCGCCGCATATCTTAAGGTCACGCTTGTTGTCGAGCGCGCATGAGATCTTGTTAGATAATGCTATAAACGGATTAGCCACCTCAGAGCCACTTCTTCTTTTTGAAGAACAGGAGACTTCCGATAACGATAGCAACACTGACTGCGATCACTACGGGGTAGCTCCATTGCCAGTTAAGCTCAGGCATGACGCGGAAGTTCATTCCATACCAGCCCGCGATGAGAGTAAGCGGCATGAAGATTGTCGTTACGACAGTGAGCACCGTCATGATGCGGTTCTGCTTGATGTCGAGCTGTGCCTTATAAAGGTCTCTAAGCTGCATCGTGTAATCACGCAAGGAAGAAGCCGTATCGTGCAGTCTTGCAGCGCGGTCGATGAATAATCTGAAATATCTTAAATTCTCAACCTCAAAGAATCCGTTCTCGTTTTCCTGGAGTTCTGCAGCAAGATCCATAAGCTGGTCGTAGTGGATGCGCAGGTAACGGATGTCGTTTCTGATATCGTTCAGACGTCCTGACGGCAGATCCTCGTCACCGTCTATGATCGCCTGTTCCATTGAATCAAGCTCGGTCTCATAGTTTTCCATGAGCCTTAAGTCGTCTTTGACTATCTGGTCCAGGAAGTCATAAAGAAATCTCTCAAGGCTCGGCATCTTCCACTTTTTGGTATGGCGGACGCTGTTGATGATCTTCTCTGCGGTGCCGGTGTTGTCAATAAAAACAATTCCCTTTTCGTCCATTGCAAAAGCAAATTTCATGTCATCGGCAGAAGGGTTATTTCTGTCGGGAATGGCAAATGTACCTGTAAGAGAATCATAGTTGACTTCTGCCTTGGTAAGAAAGATATCATCCATGCCGAAATCGATATCGATTCCCATCTCAAAAGTATCTTTGGTCTTCTGCCACTCTTCAGAATTCATGACTGCGACAAACTGGCTTTTCGCGCCCTTCAGATCTTCGCGCGACACAGCTCTCAACGAATCTTCAATCAGGAAATACACTTTAAGGTCACCTCTCCGTTAAAATCAGATCAGGTCATATTTTACCAAAACTTGCCGTTATTAGATATTAAGTTCAGCCCTCGCCTTAAGGCCTTTGTTCATTATATCGTCGTCTATCACTGCGAAAATGATATCGATCTCATAATCGCCGTTCGCTTCGATAAAATCGTGACACGCCTGAAGAGCTTTCCGCCAGGCCTGATCCTGCGGATAACCGTAGATGCCTGCCGAGATCAGCGGGAAAGCTATGGAGTGCAGACCGTTTTCTTTTGCAACGGTAAGTGCCTGTTTATATGCACTGTAAAGGAGCTTGGGTTCATTATCGTAGCCGCCGCGCCAGATGGGGCCGACCGCATGGATGACGTGTTTGGCAGGGAGCTTAAATCCGGGAGTTATAACTGCATTGCCCGTATTGCAATGGCCGATCTCATTGCATGCCGCCTGAAGCTCTCTCTGACCTGCAGCGTCGAATATCACGCCGCATACTCCGCCGCCATGCTGAAGGGCTGTATTGGCTGCATTTACAATGGCATCAACTTCAAGTTCAATAATGCTTACCTTTTGTATATCGATGCTGCTCATGATCTTTCCTCCTTTAGCGTTTTTCATTATTATAGCCGTTCTGCAATTATTTGAAGAAAAACCGTTGTACAGTTTTTTGCCTATGAAAATCTGTATAGAAACCCGGAAGGACGGCTGCTCATCTTTTTGCTCATGTTTTCGCCCCCGAAAAACTGTTCGAAAACCTGTTTTTTGTCAAAAATCAGCTTTTTGCTCATGTTTTTAACACGATTTACATAACCAAAAACCTGTCCGGGGGGGAGAATACCGTTTTACATAGGCAAAAACCTGTTCAACTAAAAAGGGCGCCATGCGGCACCCCATAGATCAGATCATATTCTTGTATATCTTCTTTGCTTAATTAATTGAATTAGCTTTTGCGACCGCGTCTTCAAGACTCATTCCGGAGAACTCCTGTGCGCGGAATATCTGACCGTTTACATCGTTATCCACAAATGCTCCGACAACTACTCCGGGAATCGCGCTCTCGGGTGCATTGGGGGCATTGGGGCCGCCGAGGTCCGTCCTGCACCAGCCGGGATCGGTAAGGTTCATTGTTACACCTGTTCCGCCAAGTCTCGAAGCCATGTCTTTTGTTATCTTATCGAGTGCTGCCTTCGCTGCCGAATATCCTGCCTGCTCAGGTTCTTTATCGATGCCGCTCGTAGTGTTTACGATGCGGCCGAAACCATTTTCGAGCATTCCGGGAAGATAGTGATAGCAGATCATCGCGGGAGCGATCGTGTTAACATTGAAACTGACCGTGAAATCCTCCGGAGGTGTCGTGCAATACTCAGGTCTGTATGCGATCTGAAGACCTGCATTGTTGAGAACGACGTCAACATCGACTCCGAGTGCGTCAATGTCAGAGAGCATCTTCATTACCGACGGGATATCATTAAGATCAGCTTCAAAGGAATGACACTTAACGCCCAAAGCCTTAACTTCCTCTTCGAGAGATAAAGTGTGATCCACGCTTCTTGATTGCAGGATGAGATTGCAGCCCTGCTCTGCCATGAGCTTTGCGGCAAGTCTTCCGAGGCCGCGTGAAGCACCTGTTATCAGGACCCATTTTCCCTTGAGATCGAGCATAAAAACACCTCGCTGAAAGTTTTATCTGATGGTTCCATTTTATCAACAACAGCGGAGCGAAATATTCAATTTATCTTTGGTTTTTATTAATGATTTGATGTTATTGCGCAGTTAATGCCTTCAACGCCATCTTGCGCTCGTACATCTTCTTATCGGCACGGATAAATACTTCAGTGTAGCTTTCGTCTATCTCGGGATCGAAAACAGCCATTCCGCTGGATACGATGACATCTCCGTTGCTCATATTCTCATTGATCTGATTGTCAAACTGCATTTGAAGATCAACCCTGTTATCAAAGTCACTGCCCTTAAGAATAACAACGAATTCATCGCCGCCAATGCGGTAAACGGTACTGTGTTTATATATTTCACAAATAAGCTTGCATGCACTTTTCAAATATATGTCACCGGCTTCATGACCCAAAGTATCATTGATGGTTTTCAGACCATTAAGATCGAATACAACAAGTCCGTATCCTTCAAAATTGTGATCCTTGGAGTAAAGTTCAAGTTCCCTCAATGATTCAAGGTAAGCAAGCTTGTTCTTGACTCCGGTAAGACCGTCTCTGTAAGCCTTCTTCGAGGCACTCTCCATTTCGCGGTTATGAACTATGTCTTTTTCCCTATATATAAAGGAGTGGATGGCGCAGGTTGCAAATAGGCACCCCAAAGCATAAAGCGGCATAAACGGGAACAGCATCTGCAAAGCAATGAATATTGCCATGATAATGCCTGAACACCCTACAGTAATGAAATGGGCTCTCTTGATTCCCTCGTTTTTAGCTGATACTGAAAAGGCATATATTGCTGTAACAAAGAAAAGCACCATCTGCAAAAATAAAGCGATATATCTTGCCGGAAGAGCCAAATACTCCTTATCCGCATTAAACGAGAAAACGATCGGAACGAACAGGTTAACAATAAGGATGACCACTTCGAACCCGAAAATGAACCATCCGCTAAATACGAATAGTTTGGTCAGTTTTCCTTTGCTTTCCGTAAAAATCACTACGGCCCTTGTCCAGAATAATACGGACAGGGTCATCGTCGAAAACACCATAACAGTATCAATATAAGTGACAGCCACCCATCGTTGTTCATAAAACAGGCCCCACATTGCATCCGCTAAGAAATATGCGATAAGGGAGATCAAAAACTGGCGGTACTTAATACGGAGCTCATTTTCTTTTGAGCTCTGTACCTTCCTCAGCGCCTCGAAATTAACGATGACAAGGATGATTATAGCTATTATTCCTATACTGGCGTAATACATGATCCTTCCCGCTTATCCGTTTATAATGCCTTGATTATAAAATCGGGAGGTCAAAATTGTAATGACAATTTGAGATTATTTACCAAATATTTATATGAAGGTAACCTTATATATTTATTTCAGGTACCCATCATTTCTTTCCTGTAAGGGTTATCATCTGTCGCATCAAAACCCGGAAGCAGGTATTCTTCCTTCATGTACTCGTGCACATCCAGGTCAAGGGAATAGTTGCAGAACACGATCGCGCAGTAGGTGATCTTAGTGTTGCCATCCTGACCCTCAGGAATCATTGCATATACGAATCCGCTGTAATCATCAGAATCCATTGCGACCAGATCGTAGCCTTCCGGCTCACCTGTAACCGTATAAATGCCTTCGTAATCATCAATACCGATCTCCTGAAGCCTTGCGATCTCCTCATCATATTTATCGCCGTAATCAAGCGTCATGTACACAATATACTGGCCGTCCCACGGATTGTAATAGGTCAGCTGGTATTCAGTTACATCTCCTTCGATCTTCTCCGGCATGACATCGAAAAGCGGGTTTGAGCCCATGCTGTATTCGGTATCATAGTCCTGCTCATTGTGAATGTATTTATTGAATTCTGAAGCGTCTGTGCTGACCTCAATTTTTGCACCATAGAAGGACGCAAAGAATAAGCCTAAGGTCAGGAATATCACAAGCACATAATGAGTTACCAGAGCCATGACGACTATGGTGGTGATCTTTATGGCTTTAACGAGCTTCCTGTGTTTGGTTATCTTCTGCAGAAGGCCTGTTACATAGAGCGTGATAATGCTCATGACCACAAATACCACAAATGTGATCAGAATGGCCGTGGCGCGCCTGAGATCGGGTTCATAAGAAATCGTCTGCAGAACCAGTGACAAAATGGTCAGCACGATTCCCGATATGCCCGCTATCTGGACAAACCTTAAGAGTTTGCTCTTTTCATTTCCCGCGTAGTCTGCCATCTTATCTGCGACTTCGCGTGTCTCTTTATCCATCATCTCGCTTTTCCTCTCCCCGTCTATGATCTCCCTTACATCGACATCATAGAAATCGGCAATCTCGACCAGCAGTGAGATGTCCGGAAGATTTGTTCCGGTCTCCCATCTTGAGACTGATCTGTTGCTGACATTGAACTGCTTTGCCAGCTGCTCCTGAGTAAGTCCTTTTTCATTACGCAAAGACTTAAGGAACTGTCCTGTTTTCTTCTGATCCAAAGTTCGGGCCTCCTTCCGGATAGAGTCAGGATATGATAATCCTGCTGAAATTAACACGACACAAAGCGGGAATTGCCGTGTTTTCGGGGTTTAGACACGGTGTGTCCGTCATAAAAATGCTTAAATCTGTTCCCTGTCGGCTTTCCGTGACCATAGTAAATGGTTCTCTCACCGAGCCCGTCGATCTTCCCGGCACTCTTCCTGATCGCATCAAGATCGTTATAAAGATGTCCCGTCGCGGGGCTGATCCAGTTATCAAGTTCGTCGCCGACGATAAGATATTTTCCTTCGACATCGACACCGACCGATCCTTTTGTGTGACCGGGAAGTCCGATTATCTTTGCGTCAAATCCATATGCCGACAGATTGTCGCCGTCCTTGATGAAAATGAGATTGTCGGGTTTCTCGACTTTTGTCTGTCTCAACACCTTAAGTGACGTGCCGAGAACGACTTTGCCGACGATGCCGTACGATTCCATCGGCTGTTTGTCGAAGCTCTCGAAAAGCTCGACATCTGCCTCATGACATGCCACCGGAATGCCAAAATGCTTCGACAGTTTCGCAGCGTTTTCGGCGTGATCGAAATGCGTATGTGTCAGAACGATCAGCTTCATGTTGTACTTGCTGCATTCTTCCAAAACCTTGTCGTAACATACCGCACTACCGGTATCGACAAGGAATGCGTCTTTTCCGTCCGAGACTAAATAACAGTTATCTGTTTTGCACTTTATCCATGTTACCGTGCTCATATCCATATCCCCTTTTTATATTCTGTCTTATGTTATCACATCGTGAGGATAGCACGATCTCATAATCTGATGAAGTAGCATGACCCATGTGCAATTGTTACTCCAAAAAACAGCCGACAATTGCACAATATCGCCATTTTTATGCAATTGTTGCCCCTAAATTTGATCAACAATTGCAAAGAGGATGCCTCGTTGTTTTGAGACATCCTCTTGTGTAAGTTTTCGAAAAGATCAAAGATCAGTCGTCAACAGACTTATCTGTAGCCTTGGCATAGATTGCTTCGACTTCCTTGCCCGGAGCCTTTGTTGCAAGTGTAACCACGACTGCAATGATGAGGCCTGCAACAAAACCCGGAACGATCTCGTAAATGCCTGTGTCGGAGATGGCTGCAGGTCTGATCGTGCTCGTGAAGAGAAGGAGCCATGCGATATCTGCAACAGCGCCGCCGATGATTCCTGCAACTGCGCCTGCGTAGTTAAAGCGCTTCCAGAACAGTGAGAGGATAACGACAGGTCCGAAGGATGCACCAAAGAGACCCCATGCGTTCTCAACCATGTTCATGATGTCTGCGGCCCATGACTGTGAGTCATCAAGACCCTGGCGTGCGATGAAGAAAGCAACGACTGCAACAACAAGAACTACGATACGGCCGACCCAGAGCATCTCCTTGTCGGAAGCGCCGTTCTTGCGGAGAAGCGGTTTATAGATGTCGCTCGTAAATGCGGAAGAAGCAACGAGGAGCTGGGAGTCAGCAGTAGACATTGCAGCAGCGATGATCGCAGAAAGAAGGATTCCTGCGATGAAGCCGGGGAAGGTCCTGCTTACGATCTCGATGAAGATGTTCTTACGGTCATTAGGAAGGAGAAGTTCAGCAAGAGATGTTCCGTCGCCCAAGATGAAAGTTCTTCCGAGATAAGCGATAATTGCTGCAGCGCCGAGAGTAAGAACTACCCAGATGATGGCAACAGTAGCTGACTTCTTGATCTGAGAAGGCTTCTCGATAGACATGAAGCGTACGAGAATGTGAGGCATACCGAAGTAGCCAAGGCCCCAGCCGAGACCTGTTACGATCTCCTGCCAGGGAGCAGCGAAAGGATTTGTGCCGAATGTGGCAACTTCCTCGCCGGCTGCATTTGTGAAAGCATTATAGTAAACGGGATCGAAATCGCCGACAGCCTTCATGACGATCGGTACTGCAAGGAGTGCGATGAGCATCATAATGCCCTGGAAAAAGTCTGTCCAGCATACAGCCTTGTAACCGCCAAGGAATGTATACATGAGGATCAATACTGCGAAGATGATCATTGCGAGGTGCGGCTTGTCAGCAAGCGTCGGAATGACAGCTGTGAAAACTGCTGTGCCTGCAACGAAGCCGGATGCAACATAAACCGTGAAGCTGATGAGGAAGATGATCGCACATACAACCTTCAGCACGGGGCTCTGGCTTGCAAATCTGTTTGTGAGGTACTGAGGGAGAGTGATCGAGTCACCTGATGCCTTTGAGAAACGGCGGAGTCTTGTGGCAACGAAGATCCAGTTGCCTGCCGTACCCAGTGCAAGACCTATTCCGATCCAAACCTGTCCCATACCGAACGCGAAAAGCGAACCCGGGAAACCCATCAACAGCCAGCCGCTCATGTCCGATGCCTGCGCGCTCATCGCAGTAACGAAAGGACCCATGTGACGACCGCCGAGGAAATACTCTTTCTCGTCGCTGCCCTTACTCTTGAAGAAGAAGAAAATACCGATACCAAGGACAACCACGAAATAGAGTATGAAAGCAATTAATTTGTCCATAACATACTCCTTTGGAATTAAATAACGTCCGTATTATAACAGAATAATTCTTTTATTGACTAAAGAGTGTCCGCGTCGATTTAAGAAATATTTAAGGAATGCGTAAGAGTTATCTCAAGATTTAATCCCCTGCAGACTGTAAAGTATGGTCAGAAAAATCAAAAAGGCGGTCTGGCTTAAAATGGAAAAGACAAAGAATAATTACGGTAAGTTTCTTCTGCTCTGGGCAGGCGAACTGATCTCATCAATAGGCGGAGGTCTCACGAGCTTCGGCCTCGGTCTTTATATTTTCCAGAAGACCGGAAGCGCTGCAGACATGGCGATGCTCACACTCCTGGGCTTCCTTCCCGCACTTGTCCTCAAGATCCCCGCAGGCGTTCTTGCTGACCGCTATGACAGACGTCTTCTCATGATGATCGGCGACGGTCTTTCAGGCCTGGGCGTTCTTTTCATTCTCATTTGCATGCTCACAGGAGAAGCCGCGCTTTGGCAGATCTATCTCGGAACCACCATAAGCTCGGTCTTCTCCGCTCTCCTTGAACCATCGTACACTGCAACCATCACTGACCTTCTCACAAAGGAACAGTATTCAAAGGCTAACGGCCTTGTATCGATGGCAGGTTCTGCAAGATATCTATTCTCACCCGTGATCGCAGGATTCCTTCTTGCGGCAAGCGACATCAAGCTGATACTCATAATAGACATCTGCACATTCTTCCTTACAGTCGTTGCTGCTGCAGTCGTAAGAAGCTCTATCAAGACAAGCAAGCCTTCCAATCCCGAACCGTTCTTTAAGAGCATGAAGGAAGGATGGCAGGCAGTATCCGGCAACAAGGGACTTCTTGTTCTCGTCATTGTATCTTCCCTGATATGTCTCTTCATGGGTGTGTTCCAGGTTTTGGGTGAACCTTTCGTGCTCTCTTTTGCAGACTCGAAAACACTCGGAATCGTTGAGACGGCAGCAGCATCAGGAATGCTCGTTACAAGCATTATCTTAGGCATCAAGGGAATCAAGAAGAACTTCGCAAGAGTACTTGGAATAGGCCTTGCAGTATCAGGCGTCGGGATGGCATTGTTTGCGGTAACAAGAAATGTCTACATCATCTGCGCATTCGGGTTCCTGTTTTTCGCAGCACTGCCTTTTGCAAATAACTGCCTCGACTATCTCGTCAGGATCAACATCGCACCTGAACTTCAGGGCAGAGCATGGGCTTTCCTGGGCTTCATCTCACAGCTCGGCTACGTCGCAGCATATGCGCTCAGCGGAATTACCGCAGATGCAATCGGAAACCTCACCGGCGAAGGCGTCGGAACAGGTTCATCAATTACGATAATCGCCTCCGGAATCCTTCTTGTCATAACAGCCGTCATAATGCTCGGCATAAAGAAGATCAAGGAACTCGAGAATGCCGCAGAGCCTGCTGCAGTTCAGGCTGAAAACAAATAAACAGGATCCGTAATCATCCCGTTCAAACTCGATTTATTCTAATAAAAATATTATAATTAAGATATTCTGGAAAACTTAAGGGATGGTTATGACAGATATCAAAATAAAAACCGGGGACATATCAAGAGCAAGGAGTATGGGACAAGTCTCATACAGTATCTGAATATGCCCCGCGGTTTGTTTTACAACTCGATCGAAGAAAACGATGATTCTTTGGCCAACAAGCTGAGAAGAAAGCGCATGAAAACTTTCGAATCTTTTTTCGAAAGTTCTTTTGTTGATGAACTCAAAAGCGGTAAAAGAATCGAGATACTCGACATCGGCGGAACATATAAATATTGGGAACATCTGGAATTCAAATATCTGGATAACTGCAGATTCACGCTCGTAAATCTGCTCGATGAACCAGTCCCCGAGAACGATGACCGTTTCATAAGCAAACAGGATGATGCGACCAACATGACCGGGATTGCTGATAAGTCTTACGATCTTGTTTACAGCAATTCCTGCATCGAACACGTGGGAAGAAAACCCGAATGGGAAAAGATGCGCAATGAGATGATGCGCACGGGAAGATATTACTTCCTTCAGACACCCAATAAATTCTTTCCGATGGAGCCTCATTTCCTTATCGTCGGATTCCAGTTTCTCCCGTTAAAGCTCAAGGCTTTTATCATCAGGAATTTCAAAGTTTCATGGTACAGGGACATAAAGGACAAAGAAGAATCTTTGAAGGCTGCAGACAGCATACATCTTCTGACGAAGAAAGATTTAAAAGAACTCTTCCCTGACGGGATGATCCAAAAAGAAAAATTCTTCGGATTAACAAAATCATTCATGGTTATGGGCCAGGCAAAAGGATGTTCATGAAATGAAAGACAGAATCTTGAAAATGGTTGAATCGGCATTGAACACATGTCTTCCGTGGGTAACAGAAAAAGACGGTGCTGTTCAGTTTGTCGATCCTTTGGACAATGAAGAGATCTCGGCTCACTATGGCGCCACACATATGTCTGCCGCCCTGATAATCTACGGAACGCTTACAGATAACAATTCCCTGGTAAAAAAGGGCGAAGACCTCCTTCTCAGCGTTTTGGACCGCTGGAATGAGAATAAGGAGCTGGAAGGTTTTCATAACGACTTCAACAATTTCGCATTATGCGTAATAGAACGCTTTACAGATAAGTATCACGAGAAGATCAAAAATGCGGTCATGGAAACAAGGGACACTCTTTTCGACACGGTCAACTGGCTACCGATGAGATGGTTCGTAAATAAATGCCGTTATGAATGGACAAATGACCAGGCATATCTTGATGTCTGCAGATCATGTTCCGAAAAGATAAACCAGGCTACATACAGCGACGGTTTTATTGATGACATGATCCCTATAGGTAGAAGCTTCAGCCTTCAGTACGATGTTGCCACTGTAGCTTTCCTTCAGTACCTGAGACACGAAGGAGAAGAGATCGATCTGAGCCTTCAGACAGGCGCCCTGCTTAATGCAGTCTGCCCTGACGGTGATATCAATTATTTCGGCAGAGGAACCAACCAGATCTTTTCGTGGGGCCTTTGGATATACCTGCTTGCGAACGACAGCCAGAGTGAACTCGGCAGAGCTTTAGATTATCTTGAAGCGCATCTTCCCGCTGCGCTCGCAAACAACAATATCATGCTTAACGATTATCCCGGCAGCGATAAATACATGTGGTGGGACTATCACTATTGTTCGGTCTATACGGCGCATCTCCTGTTATGGCTTGTGCTGGCATGGAGAGATTACGGAAAAGATCCGGTAGAACCAAAGTTAGTTACGGACGGCAGCAGCGGCATACAGATATACAAAAACGATAATGCTTTTGTCGTTACGTTTAACGGCAGGGGCGAATACCTGTCAGAGCGCGGCCCGCTGGTTGAAGCCGTCTGGACCAAACAGGCAGGAACGATCTATAAGGGTGCCTTCGGCCCTTGGAAAGGACTGTTTGGAAACAAATACTTACAGCCTGATGCAACGATAAGAAACTTCTGGGGATTAACCTGCATTGGAACAGAGATCTATAAAAACACAAGCAATCCTGTGCTCAGAAGGATACGTTCAAACAAGATCCCTGACGCGGAAGAATCGGTAAAGCCCGTATTCATTTCGCCTGCCGTCGATCTTTCCGGCGGGGTCAAAATTACATACAGGTTAGATGGCCAGCCGCTGATGCTGAACCTCCCGGTTTCAGGCGGAATGATAACGGTTTCCATTGACGGAAAGGAACAAAACCTTGCAGATTCCATCTGCATTAAAAACCAGTATGGATTGGTTTCAATTAAGCAGTGCCTGATAAATTCAGGAGAAGAATTGGTGATAAAGATACCATGTTAAATAACAGAGTTAGCGTATTAGTAACATTCTATAATCAGGAGAAATATGTCGATAAGGCAATGGAAAGCATATTGTCTCAGAAAACTGATTTCGGAGTGAAGATAATAGTCGGAGATGACGGTTCAACTGACGGAACGGTTGAAGCCGTAAACCGCTGGATCGAGAAATATCCGGACACGATAGAAATTTACGTCATGGACAGAAACAACGGTGTGCGCATCCCGGGATTCAGGGCATCAGGAAACCGCATCAATATCCTGAAACATGTTGATACCGATTACTTCATCTTCCTCGACGGCGATGATTATTTCTGCAGCGATCTGAAGCTTCAAAAACAGGTTGATATCCTGGATTCATCTGAGAACACTGACTGCGTTGCATGCGGACACAATACACATAGACTGTATAAGAGCGGAAAGAAAGAACCTGCTACCGACCCTTCTCTGAAAGAAGGAAAGATTCCTGCGAAAAAGTATTGGAAGGAATACTATATCCATACTGATTCACTGCTCTTCAGAAGTTCCATCATTCCCAAGATCGATTTCGATCTGCTGGAGAACAGTTTTAACGACAACATAATTACATATGCCGCGATCCAGTTCGGAAGCATCTACTATCTTCCTGAGTACTGGGCTGTATATGTGCAGACCGATGACGGAATCTGGACAAGCGGAAACACATTGATAAATCTCATCAGGAACATGATCTTCTACGACATTTCCTGCAAGATAAACAAGGACATGAAAGCGCAGTCGATATGCCGCTTCAGTTATGTTTGGAAAGAGCTTTACGATATGAGAAAGAGCATAGATTCTTCCAAGCTTGCGGCATACCTTGAAGAAGCAAAAAGCAAAGGATGCAAGAATGCTATGCGCTGGATCACATATAACGAATTAAATCCTTTTCAGAAATTCGTTATGGCATTCAGATTATTTACGTTTAAGACAGCCACACGCATTTACAGGCATACGAGCTGATAACTTTTATGGAACACAAGAGCAACCGTAAAAACATCATATACACACTTGTAAGCCAGTTCCTGGTTCTGGGACTTGCTCTGGTTGTTCCGCGTTTCATACTGGTAAGTTATGGCTCTGATACTAACGGCCTTATCGGTACTGTTTCACAGGTAATGGCCTACCTGGCTTTGCTGGAAGCGGGAATCGGCCGTGCTGCAAGAAACGAACTTTATAAATACCTTCACGGAGATATTTACGATAAGGAAAACATATCCGTGATAATGTCTTTGTCCAGAAAGACCTACCGCAACATAACCAAGATTTATGCGTTAATTATTCTGGCATTTTCTTTTATTCTGCCGTACATAATAAAGACCGATCTTGATTACTGGACGGTATTTGCGGTCGTAATCATCGAAGGTGCTTCAGGCGTTGTTTCATTTTTCTTTATCCAGAACTGGACGGATCTTCTTGCGGTCGACGGAAGGAATTATGTCACCTCAAACATAGATCTCGTATATAAGATCCTGATCTATCTCGTAAAGATCGTCATGGCAGTATTGGGCGTAAACATCATCTTCATGGAGCTTGGGTTCTTCGCTGCCACATTGATCAAATTACTGATCAGCAGAAAGTACATGAAGTCACATTACGAATGGCTCGACTGCGGTATCAATACCGGCGACAGAAAGCTGAAAGATAAGGGTTCTTTCATGATCGCGGAAGTTGCGTGGACCGTTTTCTCATCGACGGACATGATCGTCATATCTATCTTCTGTTCAACAAAGAATTCAAGTGTTTACGCCATCTATTACATGGTCTTTATCTCCCTGAACAAACTGATTGATGCCGTATATACGAGTTTAAAATTCAATCTCGGCCAGTCTTTTCACAATGACAAAGAACAGTATAAGATAACCCACGATCTTTATAATTCGGTCTTCCTCGGAACGGTATCATCATTGATGACAGTCGCATACTATCTCTGCATTCCGTTTGTCTCACTGTACACAAAAGGAATTACGGACGTTAACTATATAGATACTTCCCTGCCAATGGCCTTTTCACTGATAATGATCTTATCCTGGTGCCGAATGGTCGCAGAGCATTTAAACGGCATTGCCGGATATGCAAAACAGCTGGGCAAAGTATCCATCATTGAAGCTGCGATAAACATTACGCTTTCAGTCGCGCTGGTAAACCAGTTTGGGATCAGAGGCGTTTTATACGCAACCGTAATCGCATTGCCTTTAAAAATCGTTTACTGCAACTGGCTTGCGGACAAAGTCATACTGAAAAGAAGCATGCTGAAAACGATACTGATATTGTCAGTTAATCTGATTCTCTTCATTGTCCTTGCAGGAATAACGGGATTGTTTGAGATCACGATCAATTCCTATCTTGAGTTTGCCGTTTATGGTCTGGTCTTAACTTTATGCGCAATAATACTGTTCACATCGGTTAATATTGTATTGAACAGAAACATGCTTTCATCTCTGAAAAGAATTACCGGCAAAAAACTGAATGCAAAAAAATAAACGAATTGCTTACGTTTACAGGAGAAAATTTAATGACATCAATGCCTAAAGAAAATAACATAACAGTTGTCGGAACAGGATACGTTGGTCTTGCAATATCCGTCATGCTGTCGCAGTCCAACAAGGTTACTGCCGTCGATATTGTTCAGGCCAAAGTGGATAAGATCAACAGCCTTGAACCTGCAATTCAGGATGATTACATTCAGCGGTACATGAGCGAGGCCCGTGAAGGAAAAAGGTCATTAAATATTTCTGCCACGACAAACATAGAAAATGCCTGCGGTGACGCAGATTTTATAATCATTGCAACTCCTACGGATTACGATCCCGAGAACAATTACTTCGACTGTTCAACAGTTGAAGATACTCTGAAGAAGATCAAGGAGCTTACAAGAGATCGCGAAAACAAACCTGTCATCGTTATCAAGTCCACAATACCTGTCGGATATACCGAATCGATTCGTGCAAAACTTGATATGGATAACATCATCTTTTCGCCTGAATTCTTAAGAGAGACCACAGCGCTCTGCGACTGCCTCAATCCGGCAAGGATCGTCATCGGCTGCGATAAGGATTCAGAAGCTTCGGCACATGCTTTTGCCGAACTTGTCAGCAGCGTGATCGAGAATAACTCTGACGTGCTTTACATGTCATTTTCGGAAGCTGAAGCAACAAAACTTTTTGCAAATACATACCTGGCTCTCCGTGTATCTTTCTTCAATGAACTGGATACTTATGCTGAGACCAAGGAACTCAATTCAGGCAACATAATCAACGCCGTCTGCAAAGATCCCCGTATCGGTGATTTCTACAACAATCCCTCTTTCGGATTCGGCGGATACTGTCTGCCTAAAGACACAAAGCAGCTCCTTGCAAATTACGAGACCATTCCTGAAAAACTCATTAAGGCGATTACGGAAAGCAACCAGACCAGAAAGAGTTTTATCGCTGATCAGATAATGAAAAAAGCCTGTGAGCATTGTGGTTCCGGCAGTCCCGTCATCGGCATTTTCAGACTGACAATGAAGACCAATTCAGATAATTTCCGCGAATCTTCCATCCTGGATATCATTAAACATCTCAAGGATAAAGGTGCGGAAGTAATCATTTACGAACCTAATCTTGAGGACGGTACGGCTTATCTTGATTCTGAGATAGTTAATGATCCGGTCAAGTTCAAAAAGAGAAGCGTCTGCATCGTAGCAAACAGATACGATCCTCTGTTAGAAGACGTTAAGGATAAAGTCTATTCAAGAGATATCTATCACCAGGGATAAGTTACCGCTTAAACGGCAGCAGGATTATCTTGATCTTATCTTTCAGTCTGGTTGATGTCTTCCAGAGCTTTTTTCTGTCGATGGATTTGTAATAACCAAAACGGTTGAAATTGTACTTGTAGATCATGTACAGATACCGCTGGGTCAATGCTCCTTCTATCTTTTTGAGCAAAGGATCGCCTGAAAGTTTTTCTTCACAGAACGCAAACAGTTTTGGATAGATGATCAGCAGCGATTCGATGTGCTTAGTGCGGTCTTCCGTTTCAGGATTTGTTATCGAACCCTGACGGATCCTGTACTGATAAATGACCTCAGAAACATATCTTATGCTCGATGCACACAAGAACACTTTTGTAATCCACAATTCATCTTCGTGGATAAGATCTTTTTCGAACAGAAGTTTATTACTGATAAGAAAATCTCTCCTGAATGCGCCCGTCCAGACTGTCGCGGGGAAAATGGATTTCGGAGAAAACTGTGCTTCCAGATATTCCCTTCCCGTTAATTCAGTTTTTCCGCCCTTAAGACAGAAATGTATGTAATCGTTTTTGTCTTCCCTTTCCAAAGTAGAACCGTCTTTATCGATAAGCATGCTGTCCCATAAGATAACGTCCGTATCAACAGATTTGGTGAGCTTAATTATCTCTGCAAATCTTTCCGGAATAACCTCATCATCGGAATCACAAAAAAAGATATATTTGCCCTTTGCATTACTTAAACCGAAATTTCTGGCATCAGACGGACCGCCGTTTTCTTTGTGAAAAACAGAAATAAAAGGACAGCGCGAAGCATATTCAAATGCGGTGTCGGAAGAACCGTCAGTCGAGCCGTCATCAACAATGATTATCTCAGCATCATCAATATTATCCGTGCTCAAAAGAGCATCCATGCATTTACTCAGATAGGGTTCAGCATTATAGACTGGAATGATTATAGAAAGACAGATGTCATCTTTCATCAGACTATCCTTTCAGGCAGAGAAGTCTTGTTCTGACTTTATCTCTAAAACGTCCGGCGGTTTTCTTGAGTTTTTCTTTGTCTATCTTATCACCATATCCGTAACGGTAAAAATCGTAAGTATAGATCCAATGCAGATATCTTCTGGTAAAATTCGCTTCAACCAGCTTTTTCAACTCGCCTTCTTCAAGAACCTCGTCAGCATATCCGTAAAGCTCGGGATAGATCTTTATGAGCGACTCTATGTGTTTTGACCAGTCCTTCTTTTCGGGATTCATAACCGAACTGTCATGCACTCTGTAAAGATATAACTTTTCAGAAATGTGCTTTATCGATGCGGCATTCAATAGCACTTTCGGGACCCACAGATCATCTTCATGGACGATTCCCGTCTCGAAAAAGAAATTGCCGCCAATAAGGAATTCTTTTTTGTAAGCACCGAAACAGACAGTAACGGGATAATCTCCTGTCATCTTAAGCTGCTTTGCGAGAAGCTCCTTTCCGGTCAATACGGAATCACCTTCAAAGCAGACATATCTGTAATAGCTGCTGTCTTTTCTGTTGAGCGTTTTGCCTGACTCGTCAACCAGTTCACCGTCCCATAAAACGATATCTATATCATCGTCCTTAAGCGCTTTTATCACTTTCGCAAAATGTTCCGGCACGATCAGATCATCACCGTCGCAGAATGAAATGTATTTTCCTGAGGCGTTCTTCATGCCCATGTTTCTGGCATCGGCAGCACCTCCGTTGTCCTTATGGATGACTCTGATATTGCCGTGAGACTCTGCATACTTATCCGCTATAATTCCGGACTCATCTTTTGATCCGTCATCAACAATAATGATCTCCGCATCATCAATGCCGTCCGTTTTAAGAAGCGAATCTATGCACTCCGACAGATACTTCTCTTCGTTATAAACGGTAACAATTATGGAGAGATATTTGTTCACGGTATCCATGGTTATAGGGCTTTAAGCTTTATAGCGGAGGAAGGTGTTTTTTCTCAGTAATGAATACAGCCTCGGGCTGATCTTGGCGATTACAAGTGAGTAATAGTGCTTTGAGGAAGAATGCCTCTTTGCCTTTTTAAGACTGAAGCTTCTTATCTCTGATTTAAGATCATCGTAGATCTTGTTGTATTTAAGGTCTCCGCTGACGGAATTGCCGACCAGTCTGCACTTCATGAAGATATCTGCGCATTCAGCATAAGGCAGAAGATCAGGAATCTGCTCTTTTACTACCCTTAACGTTTCAGCTCCGACGTAGATGTTTTCGAGACTGCCCTTATCGTCAATGGTGCTCATCAATGAATCAGGATTATATCCGTAATGGTATCCGCATCCCGGAACAACAATTACCTTGTTGGCACTTACAAGAGACATAAGTGAAAAGATGCGGTCTTCTCCGACAGTAAGCTTCTCATCAAAGGTCAGTCCGTTAAGGCTGCTTCGTTTGAACAGCTTGGTGAAAACATGAACATCGATCGTGCCGAGAAGAAATGCTTTGACTGCTTCTTCACGGTCGAAGACCTTCAGGCTGTAAGCGTAGATATTCTCGATCACTGCTGCGGATTTTCTTCCGACCGTAAAACCTGTGGTAGCTATATCCGAATTATTGTCCTTGGCTGCTCTCAGGAGATTTTCAAAGTAGTTCTCATCGATGACGTCATCGGCATCAACAAATCCGATGTATTCGCCTTTTGCCAAATCCAGACCCTTATTTCTTGCAGCCGAGACACCGGAGTTCTCCTCACTTATCACGATGATATTGTCGTGCTTTTCGGCAAAGCTCTTTGCTATCTCACCCGTCTTATCCGTGGAACCGTCATCGATAACGATTATCTCCAGGCTTGCGAAAATGGTCTGGTTTACCAGAGACTCCAAGGTACACGCTATTCTCTCTTCGGCATTCAGCGCCGGGATAATTACACTAATCTGAGGCAAGGTCATATTCTCCTTAACTGAACAACTTATCCGGGTTTGAATTAAGAAGGGTATAGCGTCTCATTAATAAACCGGCTTCCTGCATCTTTCTCATTGAAAGCTGCTCAAAAGCTCCGGCCGTCCTCCCAAAAGGACTGAAAATAAACAGATGATCAAGATGTCCCCCGGACGAACCTACGAGGCACACCTTTATTTTTTTGTCGCTCATTTAATCTACCCTTATTGTTTATTTTATCCCTGTCAGTCATTATACAACATTTCGGTGAAAAATATCACAAACCCCATTAATATCAAGGGTTTTTTAGGATTTGAGGGTGGCGTATGGGACCGTTATTTCTGAACTTTTCAAACACAAAGAATAAAATAGTCGTGTGTCTCCTATGATAAAATGAAATAAATAATAGCGGAGGACCCCTGATGGATCTGTTCAAGGTTTTTATTTGTGAAGACGAGAGCATCGTGCGCGAAGGTCTGCGCGACATGATCCCGTGGGAGAAGTACGGCTTCGAGTTCGTCGGAGATGCTCCCGACGGCGAGATGGCCCTGCCCATGATCCGCAAGCTAAAGCCCGACGTGCTCATCACGGACATCACAATGCCTTTCATGGACGGACTGTCCTTAAGCAAGACCGTCACCAAAGAGCTCCCCAACATCAAGATCATCGTAATCTCAGGTTACAGCGATTTTGAGTACGCCCGAAAAGCGATCGAGATCGGCGTCGAGCAGTATCTTTTAAAGCCTGTCACCAAGACAGACATGATCAACGCCCTTGAAGGCGTCCGCAAGAAGATCACCGAAGAGAACGAGCAGAAAGACTACGTAAAGCTATACGAACAGGAGTTCAAGAAGTTCGAGCGTCTGTCGCACAGGGTGTTTTTCGAGAAGCTCGTGGAAGGCTCCCTGTCGGTACAGGAGATCTACGAAGAGGCTGACAAACTCCACTTAAACCTCTCGGCCGACGGATATAACATTGTTATATTCTCGATCAGGGATTTGGACCAGTCCACATATTCTGATGAGGCTTCCGGCGTAACGGAAAATCTCTTAAACCAGTTCCTGCAGTATCCCGATTACATCATCTTCAGATGCAATCTGTTCTCATATGCCGTGCTCATCAAGGGCGACGAAGAGAGCTTGAAGCGCATGGAGGAAAAGTGCGTCAAGATGATCGGCCAGCACTGCGAGCAGGCTTCGGCCACTCTCGACTGGCATGTTGCGGTCGGAGTCGCGACGAACAGACTGAGCGGCCTTTCATCCTGCTATCAGGATGCGAACCGCGCATTTGCATACAGACACATCTTCCCTAACCAGCATGTCTTCACGTCAGAGCAGATCAAGTCAGAGCAGTACGTTCCTGACGAGAGCGAGCTCCATAAGATCGATGCCGGCAAGTTCGATCCCATGATCATCAGGTATTTCGTCCAGACGGGTACCGCCGGTGAAGTTGAGACATTTGCCGACGACTATCTGAAGAGCCTTGAATCGAGCGTCAATTCGATCCTGTTCCGCTACTACCTGCTCGTAAGCATCAGGGTCAATGTAGAGCTCGCGCTTAAAGAGGCAGACGTCGATTCCGAACAGATAGCAAACAGCCTCCCCACGTTCGACACGAACATCACGGCTGAGGAAGTCAAGCCCTATCTTAACGAAGCACTTTCAGTCGCGATCAAGATGCGCGATGCCGAAGCACAGAAGCGCGGCAACGACATCATTAACAATGCGGTCGATTACATAAACGAACACTATGCGGATGAAGACATCTCACTCGATTCCGTTGCAGAAGAGATCAACATCAGCGCTAACTATCTAAGCGCACTGTTCTCAAACAAGGTCGGATTATCCTTCGTCGAATACATCACCAAGAAGAGAATGGCAAAGGCAAAGATCCTGCTGCGCAACACGAGCAAGAGGTCCGGCGAGATCGCAAACGAGATCGGTTACAGGGATCCCAGATATTTCTCATTCGTATTCAAGAAGAACCAGGGCTGCACCCCCAGCCAGTACCGTAACGGGGAAGTTAACGAATAATGAAGTCTCCTTCAGGCAGATCCCAAAGCGCCAATTCGGTACAGAAAAAAATGTACCGTCTTATGCTGCAGATGTTTATTCCGATCGCGGTCATACTGGTCAGTATTTTCGTAATGCTCTTAACGCGTAACATCATCTACGCATCGGTATCGGGCAACATTGTAAAAGCTTCGGGATTCAACCAGGACTTCAAAGACGACATCGATCTCCAGATGTATCTCTACGTTGCAGGAAGCAGCGACGAAAAGCCGTGGGACGATGTTGAAGCCGCAAGAGCCCTCGCAGAAGATCTTTTGAAGAATACTTCAAATCCCGACGGCCGTATGGCGATGAACAACGTCCTTTCTCTTTGCGACAACTTAAGTACCTACATGGAGAACATCGATTCCATCGCAAGCTACGAAGACCGTATGAAAGAGCTCGAGACGAACATATACGGTATCACGCAGCTCATCGAAGACTACATGTATTCGTACCTCTACTATGAGGCCGGTGAGATGGCGAGCATCCAGAAGCAGATCGATTTCTGGCTCTCGGTCGAGATCGCTTTTGTCGTGATCGTAATGCTCATCGTTATCCCTCTCGTTTTGAGCCGTGCAGTAAAGCTCTCGAAAAGCATTACCGATCCCATCGTTGCAATGAACGGCCGCGTTGAGCAGATCGGCGGCGGCGACTTAAGCCCGCAGACGCCTGTCGCAACTGACGACCCGAGTCTTGCATCCCTCAGTACCGGAATCGAAGACATGGCGGCAAGACTTGATAAGCAGATCGAACTTAACCGCCAGGAGCAGATAAAGCTCAGGGATATCGAGTTGTCACTGATCCAGGCACAGATCAATCCGCACTTCCTATACAACACACTCGATGCGATCGTATGGCTCATCGAGATAGGCAAGAACGACCAGGCAGAACAGATGGTAACGAGCCTGTCGTCCTACTTCCGTTCGTTCCTCAGTGACGGCCGCGACATCGTAACCGTTGCAGAAGAAAAACAGCATATCCAGAGTTATCTCGAGATACAGCAGGTCCGCTACAGGGACATCATGGAATATGAGATCGACATCGATCCTTCGATCGAGAATACCAAGCTTCCCAAGATGACATTACAGCCTCTGGTCGAGAATGCGATCTATCACGGACTCAAGCCCAAGCGCGGCAAAGGTAAGATAATCGTTACCGGTGTACGCGAGAACGGCGACATCATACTCAAGGTATCAGACACGGGCCTCGGTATGAGCGAAGAAGAACTTGATACATTACAGACAAGGATCTTAAACGAGGATACAAAGAGCTTCGGACTTACTTCGGCTTATAAGAGATTAAAGCTCCTCTATGGCGATGAATTTGATTTCAAGATCGAGAGCAAACCTCAGGAAGGAACATCGATCAGTTTAAAGATTCCGGGAAAGGCAGACATAGATAATGAGACGATTCTTTGATAAAGCTCTTAGCATATTTTTAAGTTTTGCATTTGTCTGCGGCATGGCAGGATGCTCGTTCCGCCCTGCACAGGAAACATCAGATCCCGATGTTTATGTCATCGGTTTTTCGCAGCTCGGTTCCGAATCTGACTGGAGGATCGCGAATACAAAATCGATGAACGATACATTCGCCAATAATCCCGACTACGAACTCGTAATGGATAATGCGAGACAGCAGCAGGAAAACCAGTTTGCCGCTGTACGCCGCTATATCCTTGAGGGTGTGGATTTCATCATCATCGCACCCACGGTCGAAGACGGTTGGCAGACGATCCTTACAGAGGTCCACGACGCCGGGATCCCGGTGATCATCATGGACAGATCCGTTGCAGTCGATGACGAAGATCTCTATCTCACTAACATCGGTTCCGACTTTTTGCGTCAGGGAAATCTCGCAGTCGAATGGCTCGAAGATGAGATCCCCGAAGACACTGAGATCAAGATACTTCATCTTCAGGGAACGATCGGTGCGACCGCGCAGATCCAACGTACAAAGGCTCTTGAAGATGCAGTTGCAAAACATCCCAACTGGGAGATCACAAGCCAGCTATACGGCGACTTCACCGAAGCAAAAGCATATGAGGTAGTGACCGACTATTTAAAAGAAAACAGTGACATCGACGTGCTCTACAGCGAGAACGACAACATGACTTTCGGCGCGATGAGAGCGCTTGATGAAGCAGGCATCTCTTACGGTAACGGCGGTCAGGTTAAGATCATCACTTTCGATGCCACAAAAGAAGCATTGCAGTACTGCCATGACGGCAAGATAAATCTCTGTGTCGAATGTAATCCGATGTTCGGTCCGCGTGTAAAAGAACTCATTGAAAACTACAGGAACGGACTGCCGATCCCGAAGCACGTTTACGTTGATGAATCTGCTTATACGACGCAGAACATCACACAGGAATTTGTTGATTCGAGAGAATACTGATAACTGACCCTTAATATCGATGTACATTTTTCGCGATTTTCGACTCGAAAATTGCACAGAAACAGCTTTTTATGCAATTTTACGGCTTCTTTTGACCAAAAATGTACATCGCTAAAAACTGTCGTAATTTATTTAGGGATCTTCATAGGAACGGTAACGCTTGTAGCACTCCGCCCTTCAGCCAATGCAACCGAAGATCTGGCAAGAGTCTTGCAGTATGAATCGATGTCGCACCCGGCATAAACGATTCCGGAATCACCTGAATAATAATCGTTGTCAAAGCATGCCACCAGAATATCTTCCGGCAACGATACTCCCCTTTTACGCAGAAGGAAAATGAGCTGATGCGCGACCATGCCGTTCTGACAGATTACCGAATCGCATCCGAAAAGATGATTATCGATAAATGAAGCAAACTTTTTGCTGTCACCTGAGATGATCTCTTTTTCTTCTTTATATGTCATAAGAAAACATCTAGATTCGTCGTAGCCTGCATCAGCATCAAGAAGCGCGTCGATATATCCTTTATACCTGTCGCGGCCTGATGAATCATCTATTCTGAATATGCATGCGGTCTTCTTTCTGCCGGTCTCAAGAATATGTTTTGTAAGGTCCCTTCCGCCTTCATAATTATCGGATACGACATGTATTTTTCCCAAAGAAGAATTCAGATAGATAACGGGTATTCCGGTATCTTCAATCTCTTCAATAAGCCGCAAATTCGGATCGGGGACCAGGTCTTTTGCAGGTTCGATAATGAGTGCCGCGGGACGCTCATTTATGACGCGTGATAATATCTTAGATTCTTCAGATACACTTCCGCCGCACGAGAAAGATCTGAGTTCGTATTTGGAATTTAAGAGTTGTTCTTTAAGACCTGAAATAAGAGCGGGACTCTGATATCTGTCGCAGTCTTCAGTCATGAAGAAAACAGTTCTGTTATTAAAAGAATCATCTGCAATATAAGAACCTGCACCGCGTCGTTTTACGATCAGTCCTTTTTGCTGGAGAACGTCGAGGGCTGCACGGATCGTCTGTCTGCTGCACGAAAATTCAGAACAGAGATCCTGCTCGGAAGGAAGTCTCGTCCTGCCTTCCGATCTCATCTTCTTGAGTTCCAACTCAAGCTTATTAACTATGACTTTATATTTCTCAGCCATGGTTAAAAGGCCCCTCTTTTATACTTGGCAAAATTATACAGTCCGCCTTGTGTGCAAAGTAACGCTAAATTTTTGAGGTGTCATTTTTCGACGCGGAAAAAGTGGAGTATTTTATCTTGTTCCCAAAACGGAATTATATGATTTCGGAATAAGAAAATTGCAGTTGTTCATAATGACAATTTGAATTTGTGCAGGTGCCTTAACCTGTCATCGTAGAATATCCGACAACGGTGCAAAAAATTTTCCACAATGGCACATAAAAGCAGTGCAAGACAATGCAAGTTGTCTGTTTTCATCACGAAAATTTCAAATCTGTATTTATGCAAACTTACCATTCTCAATACGGCATACGAGATTCGTTGCGGGTTATTGCCGATGGGTGTTTATTTGGGGCAGAGTACACCGGACCACACCACAAGGCCGGGCAAAAACCTCAAAATGAAAAGGAGAATCATTATGAAGAAATTTGTAAAGATGTTGGTTTCTTCCGCAGTCATCGGTGCTATGGCATTTGGTATGTGCGCTTGCACACAGACAACACCTACACAGGCACCTACAGCTGCTCCTACTGACGGAACAACAGCAGCAACTGAGGCACCTACCGATGCACCTGCAGCAGACGGACTTATCAAGGTTGGTATCATCAACAACGATCCTAACGAGTCCGGTTACCGTACAGCTAACGACAGAGACATGAAGGAAACATTTACAGAAGAGAACGGCTATGAGGCTTCTTTCTTCTACAGCCTTAAGAACGAAGACCAGATCGCAGCAGCTCAGAAGTTCATCCAGGACGAAGTAGATTATCTCTTGATCTCAGCAGCTGGTACATCAGGTTGGGACGGAGTTCTTGAGCAGGCTCAGAAGGCTGGCATCAAGGTTATCCTCTTCGACAGAACAATCGACGCAGACGAGAGCCTCTATGAAGCTTCTATCGTTTCCGACATGGCTAAGGAAGGTCAGCAGGCAGTTGACTGGCTCGCTTCCCAGAATCTTCCTGAATACAAGATCGTTCACATCCAGGGCGTTATGGGTTCATCCGCTCAGATCGGCCGTTCAGGCGCTCTCGACGATAAGGTAGCTGCAGAGGCTAACTGGAGCATCGTTACACAGCAGACAGCAGAGTGGTCAGAAGAGACAGCTCAGCAGATCGTTCAGGCAGTCATCGACTCAGGTGAGACATTCAACGTTATCTATGCAGAGAACGACAACATGGCTAAGGGTGCTGTTGCAGCTCTCGACAAGGCTAACATCTCTCACGGCGTAGGCAAGGACGTTATCGTTATCGGTTTCGACTGCAACACATGGGCACTTGAAGAGCTCCTCGCAGGCAACTGGAACTACGATGGTCAGTGCAATCCTTTCCAGGCTGCTTACATCGACGACATCATCAAGAATGGCGTTACAACAAAGGTAGTCATCATGGACGAGAAGGGCTTCGACGCTACAACTATCACAGCAGACGACGTTGCTAACTACGGTATCTGATACTAACTCTCTTTAACCGGAGTATTTAGCTAACCACGAAAGTTGTGCGATGCGATGCGTCTCATCGCATCGCACATTCTTTCTTTAAACAGGAGGAGAAGAAAATGGAAGCAGGCGCAATCTTGGAAATGCGCGGGATATGTAAATATTTCCCGGGTGTACGCGCTCTTGAGAAGGTTGATTTCACATTAAGAGAAGGTGAAATCCACGCTCTGATGGGCGAGAACGGTGCAGGAAAATCAACACTCATTAAAGTGTTGACCGGCGTATATCCAAAAGACGCGGGCTATGTCACTCTTTCAGGCGTTCCCGTACATATAAAGTCGCCACAGGATGCACAGAATATAGGAATCGCTACGGTTTATCAGGAGATCACACTCTGTCCTAACCTTACGGTTGCCGAGAACATGTACATCGGACGTACAAGAGGACCTTTCACAAACTGGAGAAAGATCAACGCAGATGCAGACCATCTTCTTGATGAACTCGGCATTCCCGCAAGGGCAAAAGACCAGCTCGGAAACTGCTCGATCGCAGTCCAGCAGATGGTAGCCATCGCACGTGCGGTAGACATGGACTGTAAGGTTCTTATCTTAGATGAACCTACATCCTCACTTGACGAACAGGAAGTTCAGAAGCTCTTTAAGCTGATGCGTGACCTTAAGAGCAAGGGCGTCGGCATTATCTTCGTTACACACTTCCTTGAACAGGTATATGAAGTATGCGACCGCATTACCGTTCTCCGTGACGGAATGCTCGTCGGTGAATATATTATCGAAGACCTTCCCAGAGTACAGCTCGTATCAAAGATGCTCGGTAAGGATTTCGATGACATGGCCGAGATCAAGAGTGACTCGGATGCTGAAAAAGTGGATTATAACGGTACCCCCGTTTACCAGGCAATTAACCTTACCGGAACGACCGGAATAAAGCCGTTCAACTTTGAGATCCACAAAGGCGAAGTTAACGGCTTTACCGGCCTTCTGGGTTCCGGCAGATCCGAGAGCGTACGTGCGATCTTCGGTGCGGACAGAGTAGCCGGAGGTAAGGTAATGGTCAACGGCAAGCCCGTTACCATCAGAAAGCCTCTCGATGCAATGAAACACGGCATCAGCTACCTTCCTGAAGACAGAAAGAGAGACGGTATCGTCGGTGACCTTTCAGTAAGAGATAACATCATCCTGGCGTTGCAGGTAATGAAGGGATTCTTCAAACCTTTCTCACGTGCACAAGCCGAGAAGTTTGCAGACGAATATATAGAACTCCTGAACATCAAGACGGCTTCACAGGATACTCCGATCAAGTCGCTTTCAGGCGGTAACCAGCAGAAGGTAATCCTTGCAAGATGGCTTCTTGCAAACCCCCAGTACCTGATTCTCGATGAGCCTACAAGAGGTATCGACGTAGGAACAAAAGTCGAGATCCAAAAGCTCGTATTAAAGCTTGCATCAGAAGGAAAGAGCGTAACGTTCATTTCTTCCGAGATCGACGAGATGATCCGTACATGTTCGCGTCTTGTAGTCATGCGTGACGGCAAGGTCGTAGGCGAACTTAAGGGAGACGATCTCAACCAGAATAAGATCATGGCAACGATTGCCGGAGGTGAATCATAATGTCTAATAACCAAAAAGCTATAAGCTCCGGCAATTCTGTCAAAAGCTTCTTATCAAAAGTGGTTCATAACCAGCTGTTTATTCCGATCGCAGCACTTTTGCTGCTGGTCGTATTCAACGCTTTTGCAGATATCCTCCTTCACTCGGAAACATCATTTTTCAAGATCGTTCTTGAACCGAGCAGCACAGGCAATATGGTCCTGTCAGGAAACCTCATCACCATTATCGACAATGCGTCAGAGCTGGCACTTCTTGCCATCGGTATGACACTCGTAACTTCCGCATCAGGCGGTCAGGATATTTCCGTAGGCGCAACGATTGCAATTGCAGGTTCTACAATCTTAAGAATAGTCAAAGGTTATTCTTCCGATATATCCGACGGAAAGTTCGCAGGCGTTATAATCTGCGCGTTCCTCTTAGCCATTGTGGTATCGGCTTTGTTCGGTGCATTTAACGGCGCGCTTGTCGCATATTTCAAGATCCAGCCAATGGTTGCAACGCTCATCCTGTTTACTGCAGGACGTTCTATCGCAGCATGGATCAATAACAACGACAATATTTCCATCAACGATTCACGCTTCGGATATTTCGGAAACTTCATTCCCGGAATCCCCGTTCCGACTCCGGTATTCATAACAGTTATCTGTCTGATCGTTATCGCGCTTGTTCTGAAGTTCACTAACTTGAGACTCTATTCACAGGCAGTAGGTATCAACGCATCTTCATCAAGACTTAACGGTATCAACCCTAAGACGATCAAGCTTCTGTCATTCATTATCCTCGGCATCTGCGTAGCCGTTTGCGGATTCATCAAGGTTTCCAGAACATCTTCCATCACATACGCAGTTATCGCTAATAACATCGAAATGGATGCGATCCTTGCAGTTGCTCTCGGCGGTAACAACTTAGGCGGCGGTAAGTTTAATATGACCGCATCTGTTCTGGGTGCTTATGTAATCCAGTTCCTTACAACCACATTGTTCAGAATGAAGGTAAGCTCAAGTGCTATCTCCGCATATAAGGCCATAGTAGTTATCCTTCTTATCATCATGTCTTCTCCTTTCATCCGCAAGTGGCTTGCTGACATGAAGAATAAGAGACTTGCTGCTAAAGCCGAGGCTAGAGTAGGAAAGGAGAATGCATAATATGTCTATTAATTCGGATGCATTGGGACGCAAGAGTCTTAAGAGACGCACAGCGTTTTCTGACACAAATCTTCTTCTCATAATCACTATCGCAGTATTCATCGTAATGTACATCTGCGCGGTAGTATTCCTCAAGAAGGGATTCACAAAGCCCCAGACGTTCTTCAATATTCTTAATGAGAACGCTTCACTTCTCGTACTCTCCTGCGGCATGACACTCGTCATGATCACAGGTGGTATCGATATCTCAGTCGGTCAGGTAACATCTCTCGTATGTATGGCATGCGCCGTTCATCTCGAGCAGAAAGGCGGCAACGTAATCACTTCAATGCTCCTCGCATTGGGAATCGGTTTAGCTTTCGGTATCGTTCAGGGTTTCCTCGTAGCTTATCTGGAATTCCAGCCGTTCATTGTCACTCTGGCGGGCCTCTTCTTCGCCAAAGGTCTGACGACGATCATAAGCAGCGACCGTATCAGCATAACCAACGAAGCATTTGTAAAACTCTGTAAGTATGAAGTCACCATTCCTTTCTTAGGATCGGTCAACAAAAAAGGAATATTCATCCCGGCATATGTTGAGGTCGGTGTAGTCGTAGCTCTCGCCATGGTTGTCCTCCTCTTCTGCCTCCTCAAATGGACAAAGCTCGGACGTAATTTCTACGCTGTCGGCGGCAATAACCAGAGTGCAAACATGCTCGGTATCAACGTTAAGTTCACTAAGTTCCTCGCTCACGTTCTCTGCGGACTCTGCGCAGGAATCGGCGGATATCTTTTCTTCCTCCACGCTTGCTCAGGTTCTCCTCTGCACGCACAGGGCGCCGAGATGAACGCAATCGCTTCCTCCATCATCGGCGGAACACTCCTCTCGGGCGGTGTCGGAAACATCGTAGGAACTCTTTTCGGTGTTCTCTCACTTTCAACGATCAAGATGATCGTTACTTCCATGGGCTTCGACGATCCATGGTGGACAAACATCACGGTTGCCATCATGCTTTGTATCTTCCTCCTTGTTCAGAGTGTTATACTTGCACGTAAGAACAAAAATAAGAAGTAATCCAAGGAGGCTCTAACGTGGATCTTAAGACAACAGCATTGGGAATCGAACTCGGTTCCACACGTATCAAGGCAGTCCTGATTGACAAGGATCATCTGCCCATCGCACAAGGCGATTTCGAATGGGAAAACCAGCTCGAAAACGGTATCTGGACATATTCGTCCGACATGATCCACAACGGTATTCAGGCCTGCTACAAGGCTCTCAAGGCTGACGTTCAGGCAAAGTTCGGCGTAACACTCACTGAGGTCGGCGGTATCGGAATCTCTGCCATGATGCACGGCTACCTTCCTTTCGACAAGGACGGAAAGCAGCTCGCAGAATTCCGCACATGGCGTAATACCATCACAGGTGAGGCAGCTGAAAAACTCACCGAAGTGCTCGGATTCAACATCCCCCAGCGCTGGAGCATCGCTCACTACTATCAGGCAATCCTCAACAACGAGTCACACGTCGGTGACATCGATTATCTGACAACACTTGCAGGCTACATTCACTGGCGTCTCACAGGCCTTAAGGTCATGGGCGTCGGCGAAGCATCCGGCATGTTCCCTATCGACAGCACAACGAACGATTATGATCAGGCTATGGTCGCAAAGTTCAATGAGCTCACAGGCAAGGATCTTTTATCCATCCTTCCTAAGGTCCTCGTTGCAGGTGAGAACGCAGGCACTCTTACTGAAGAAGGTGCAAAGTTCTTAGATCCCGACGGCGACCTCAAGGCAGGCATCCCGATTGCACCCTGCGAAGGCGATGCAGGCACGGGTATGGTTGCTACAAATTCCGTCCGTGTTTACACAGGCAACGTAAGTGCAGGCACATCCGACTTTGCAATGGTGGTCGTAGATCACGATCTCGGCGTACACAGAGAGATCGACATGGTTACAACACCTGCAGGCGCGCCTGTCGCAATGGTTCACTGCAATAACTGCACATCAGACATCAATGCTTGGGTAAATCTTTTCGATGAGTTTGCAAAATTATTCGGTGTTGATATCTCCAAGAACGACCTCTACACAAAGCTTTTCCAGGTTGCCTTAAAGGGCGATCCCGACTGCGGCGGACTCTTGTCCTATAACTACTTCTCAGGTGAAGGCGTTACGGACTTGGATGAAGGCCGTCCACTCTTTGCAAGAACCCCCGACTGCTCATTTACTCTTGCAAACTTCATGAGAACACACCTCCTTTCCGCTCTCGCAACTTTGAAGATCGGCATGGATATCCTTCAGGACACCGAGAACGTAAGGATCGACAAGCTCTATGGCCACGGCGGTTTCTTCAAGACTCCCGAAGTCGGACAGAAGATGCTCAGCGCCGCAGTTGCAGCACCTGTATCCGTTATGGAGACAGCAGGCGAAGGCGGACCTTACGGAATGGCTCTCCTCGTATCCTACATGATCCAGAAAGAAGAAGGCGAATCACTTCCCGACTTCCTGGACAACAAGGTTTTCGCAGGTGCAAAGAGCGTAAGCGTAATGGCTGAAGATTCCGACGTTAAAGGATTTGCAGATTTCCTTGCAAAGTACAAGGCAGCACTTCCTGTCGAAAAGAAAGCAACGGAGGTAATCTGAGATGTTAGAAGAACTTAAAGCAAAAGTACTGGAGGCTAACCTCCTTCTACCCAAGTACGGACTCGTTACTTTCACATGGGGCAACGTAAGCGGAATCGACCGTGAATCAGGTCTCGTCGTAATCAAGCCCTCCGGCGTCGAGTATGACATCATGAAGGCAGAGGACATGGTAGTAGTAGATCTCGACGGCAAGGTCGTTGAGGGCAAATGGAAGCCTTCTTCTGACACTCCCACTCATGTTGTTCTTTATAAGGCATTCCCTAACATCGGCGGCGTCGTCCACACGCACTCCCGCTGGGCAGTCACATTTGCCCAGGCAGGCATGGCGATCCCGGCAATGGGCACGACACAGGGCGACTATTTCTACGGTGATATCCCCTGCACACGTCCGATGACCGATGAGGAAATCAAGGGCGAATACGAAAAGGAGACAGGCAACGTTATCGTTGAGACATTCAAGGACAAGGATCCGGATGCCATCCCTGCAGTAAACGTATTCTCGCACGGACCTTTCACATGGGGCACCGATCCTTTCAATGCAGTGCACAATGCAGTAGTCATGGAAGAAGTAGCATTCATGGATTACCACGCCATGACACTCAACCCTTCTGCAGGCAGAATGCAGCAGACACTTTTAGACAAGCATTATCTCCGTAAGCACGGAGCTAACGCTTACTACGGCCAGGGCTGATAATCCCCTCTAAATCTGACGCGAAACAATTTAATTGTTTGCTTTCTTGTTCAAAGTAGGAACCCGCTGTTTGATAACTGCAGCGGGTTCTTACTTTATTATTTCCTGTTTCAAACATCGTGATGCCATTTGGTAATATTTTATTTTTTTTCTTTAACCCGTTTTGGGCCTTAAATACGCGGTTTAACGGCTGATCCCTTTGTCGGTATTTGTCGGGTTTTGTCGGTACTTTCCGACAAACACCGGCTATATAATCAAGCCATGAAGATAACAGAACCTTACATCCCGAAAGAATACCTCGCCCTCAAAATTAATTATCTGAGGCAACAACTTGCTGCAATGCCTGAGGTAACAAAGACGAAAAGAGTAATACGCGGAAAGAAACTCGATGTTTATATCGTTAATTCACGCTTATATCGTTCAGACAGTATAACAGGAAAAGAACTGCAACTGAGTTTTATAAAGCGTGATCAACTGGAACGCGAGCTTACAAAACTTGAAAGTACTTGGAATTGTTATTTTATAGGAATGGTTCCCCAAGATATCGAGCCGAGGAAGATCACGCGCCGGCTGTATAGAAGTGTTGACGATGCTGTAATACTTAACAGTGATTTTTTCGAGAGTCTGAAGCATGATGCAGACCCAAATTACCGTGAAACCAAGACTGTATTTTACAATGGAACATACTATCGTTCTGCTGCGGAAGCTGATATCGCCAGATTCTATACAGAGAATGGAATTCCATTCAAATACGAGCCGGAGATCTGGCTTAACGGGCTTAAATTCCCTGTTTATTCTGATTTTGTAATCCTTATTAAAGAGCTGGATCTATGCAAGTTCCATGAACACTTCGGAATGAAGAATTCTGCCAATTACAATCGAATAACCGCAACAAAATACAATAACTATTCCGGAGCAGGGCTCCTTCCTGAACTTGATGTTTTCTATACATATGATGTTGATGGTGTGCCATTCGATCTGAGAACTTTAAGCACAAAACTGAATTCTGTAATTTACGATTCGTTATTTATCCCATAACCCCTGTTGTGTAATCAGGCCTGTGGGTGTACAGGTTTTTACCTAGTTGAAACGGTATTTTCCCCGGACAGGTTTTTGGTTATGTAAATCGTGTTAAAAACATGAGCAGAAAGCTGATTTTTGACAAAAAACAGGTTTCCGAACAGTTTTTCGGGGGCGAAAACATGAGCAAAAAGATGAGCAGCTGTCCTTCAAGGGTTTATACAGGTTTTGAGCAAAAAGATGAGCAGCGTTCTTCCAGGGTTTATACAGGTTTTCGAGCGAAAAGGTGGGCAACCATCCTTCCGGTTTTCGAGCGAAAAACATGTGAAGCCGTACTTCAAGCCTTCATGCCCGTGAGTTATCGCAAAATTCCCACATTCTTGGGCCAACTCAGGCAAAGATTATTGTATACTCATAAAGAATAATATCGGGGGATAACAATATGGGCAATGTTTCTGATGGAATAATCCATGAAGTAAAGAAGGTCATTTGCGGTAAAGACTACGTCATATCACAGATGCTGACGGCGATCCTGGCAGGCGGACACATTCTGATGGAAGATGTTCCGGGCGTCGGAAAGACCACTATGGCCTTAGCCTTTTCGAAAACGATGGGGCTTAACTTCGGAAGAGTCCAGTTTACTCCGGACGTACTTCCCTCCGATATCACAGGTTTCTCGATGTACGACAAGAAAACCGATTCCATGAAGTACCAGCCGGGCGCGATCTTCCACAATCTGTTCCTGGCAGACGAGCTTAACCGTGCTTCTTCACGTACCCAGTCAGCTCTTCTCGAAGCGATGGAAGAGAGCAGCGTTACCGTAGACGGCACCACATACATGCTACCCAAACCGTTCATCGTATTTGCAACACAGAACCCTACGGGCGCATCCGGCACGTCACTTCTTCCCGACTCGCAGATCGACAGATTCATGGTAAGGATCTCAATAGGCTATCCTTCCGCAAAAGACGAGAAGGCAATGCTCGAGCGCAGAAGAAACGGCGTAAACCCCATGGAAAGCGTCGCCCCGATTTGTGACGTAAACATGCTGCAGAAGATGCAGGCGGAAGTAAATAACGTCTTCGTCCACGAGAAAGTCGTAGACTACATCATCGCCCTGATCAACAGGACGAGAGGACACGGCGATCTTATGAGAGGCGCTAGCCCGCGTGCTACGATTGCCCTCACTGCAATGGCAAAGTCACATGCATACTTAAGCGGAAGGAACTACGTTGTCCCCCAGGACGTCCAGAGAGTGTTCCTCCCCGTTATCACCCACAGACTTATTCTCACGCCTGAAGCTGAAGTCAACGGCAGGAAGACTTCTGACATAGCAAAAGAGATCCTCGAATCTGCTTTTGTTCCCAAGGTCTGATAAGTTATGCTGAAGACCTGGGTCATTTACTCAGTCTCACTGATCTCAACCTTCATCTTTTTCCTTTGCTACAAGATGTGGGTCTCATGGTTCTGCCTGATCGTAATACTTCTGGTTCCGTTTCTGGCACTTCTGTTATGCATCATAGCATCACAGACGATGACATATGAAGTGGAATGCCCGTCGGACGCTCCTGTCGGAGTTCCTTTGTACATAAGGATCACCATAAACGGAAATGCTTCCTATTTTGCATTCTGCAGGATCAATGCCGAAGTAACTGACCATATGGCAGGCACTACGAAAAAGCTCGCGCTGATAATACACGACAAAGGCACTTCAAAGATCCCTGTGGATACTTCGCACTGCGGATCTTTCACATATAAGATGCCAAAGATCGATGTGTACGATCTCTTCGGATTTTTCCATTTCAGCAAGACGATAAACAAAGATAAAGAGATACTCGTAATGCCCATTCCCGCAATGCCGGAAGTCATGCCCGACATGTTCGGATTCAAGGCCAAGAACCTCCGCAAGGCAAAGCAGCCGCACACTGAGATCTATGACATAAGAGACTATCAGATGGGCGATCCGGTCAAGACCATACACTGGAAGATGTCCGCCAAGAAAGACAAGCTTCTCGTCAAAGAACCGCTGGAAGAATACGGCGGTCATTCGCGCGTCATCCTGAAGCTCACGCATGACAAGGATCTGATGGATCTTCATCTCGGACAGATATTGTTCACTTCAAGATTTTTCATCGAGCACGAGACTCCTCATAAGATCAGGATAATACCTCCCGACAGAAGAGAGATTGCTTTTGAGGTCGAATCAGAGACTGATCTTCAGAGAGCGATTGCCATGATCCTCCGAATGAGGATACCTGACGATCTGAACGAAGAATCCCATGACAGGAATGACATGGACGAACCCGGCGGAAATGTTGCTGAGGAGGTGTCTCATGAAGACTGAAAAGATAGTATCAGTCAGAGAGAACCAGTCTCCCGGCTTAAGCTCGGTAATAACGTCTGCCATTACCACAATGGGCATCAGCTCAGGACTTATGCTGATGCTCGGGACGGCATTTGAACTTGATTTTGACTGGGTATCGGTCCTGGCCATATCTTTTGTGACTTCGATCGCGTTTGCGGCTGTATTCTATCTGAACAAAAAGAAACTCAGCATTGGCGGTTTCATTGCAGCTCCGTCTATACTGGCGCTTTTGCTCATCACAAACCTTTTCAAAGTACGCACCGGTCTTCTCGGATTGTGCTACTATATCAGGCTCTATGCTTTCTATTGGTTCCCAGGAAATTATGACGATTATGCGGGCGAAAACACTGCGATATTCGCATTTCTTGCAGCATATAATCTGATCGCAGTATGCTGCACATCGTATTTTCTGATGAGACGCAGGCTGATACCAGTAGGACTTCTGACATATCTTCCGGTATTTGTATGCGCTGTTGCCAACATCATCATGGTTCCGCAGGTTGTTCCCTGCCTTATTGCAGCAACCGGAGTAATACTGCTTTTGTTCGCATATGCATTCCGCAACAAGAGCCGTGCAGTAGCCGAGAGGGCCCTGCTTATACTGATAATTCCCGTGATCATTTTCTCGGTGCTCTTCGGCTCGATCTTCCCGGGAGACAAATACAAACAGAATGAACTCGCAACCAATATCCTTATCTCAATGCAGGAGAAAGTCGACAAGACTTTTGGCAGCGGCAGCAAGCTCAGCATGATGCTCGACAACGCGATAAACGGTTTTAAGAATCCGTATTTCGAAGAAAACTACGACATGTTCTCCCCTCTCTATTCGTCAAGCACAAACCTGGAACGCATCGGACCATTCAACCCGACTTCAGACCCGGTCCTCCGGGTAAACAGAAAGCGTAATCTTTCTTACAACGGACCACTTTTCATGGGCCACACCATGTATCTTAAAGTTGAGTCGTTCGATACATACGAAAACAATACACTTAAGTCATCAAGAGTAACGAACAACGTTTATAAAGACGACTACTGGGTATTCTATCAGCAAGCTCCGTGCACGGTCGAGATAACCCCGATAGGTTACTCTGCCATCGACATAGTGCCTTATTACAACGACTTCTACGTCGAAGATTCAACAGAATATTCCAACGTAAATCCTTTCAACAATACGTACCAGAACCAGACCGTTTTCGCTGCTTCGCCTCTGCCTGTACAGACTGGCAACATATATTCTGAGCAGTATCTGAATACCTATGTTTACAGAACGTGTCTCAGGGTTCCTTATGGCACCAAGGGCGCTCTTATCGAGAGCGGCGATCTTCCCGACTGGTACCTGGACGTATACCACGGATATACCGAGATGTCCGATGTCGAAAAAGTCAGAAGGGTAACCGAATTTGTAAGCCAGCTTCACCCTTATGACAGGGATACGGAATATCCGCCTGAAGACGTTGATTTTGTTGCGTGGTTCGTAAGCGATGCCGAGAGCGGAATCTGCGTCCATTATGCTGCAACCACCATGGTCCTTTTGAGAATGATCGGTGTCCCCACAAGATATGTCAGAGGCTATGTCGTTAACAACTCCTTTAACGATTCCGAGAGCATTGTCACAGCTGAGCAGGCACATGCCTGGTTCGAATTCTTCATACCCGAATACGGCTGGGTAATGGGAGATTCAACGCCCGGCTGCGGCTCCGATGCAAGTTTCTACAATGTCGACGCGCTGACAAAAGCTTATCCTGAGATCGAGAATCCGGAATTAGGAAATAACGAAGAACCAACTGAACCTTCCGGGAGTTCTGAGACCGAACCTTCCGAGACCGGTGCGGAAGAAACTGAAGAGACGGCTCCGGATACAACAGAGACTGAAGAGACATCCGGGACAACTGAAGCCGGAGCAACACCCACACCGGCTGCCGCTCCCACAACACCTGAAGGTGAGACTGTTCCGTCAGTTGATATCGAATACGAAGGCACAGATCCTGCAGGTGCTGACGATGAATATATCTCACCTGCAGAACAGAAGGTCAAAGAGATCGAGCAGGTCACACTTAAAGTACTTCTCATCTTATTGATAGTAGTAGTCTCACTGGTCGTATTCGTGATGATCCTGAGGGTCGCTTACTATATCTTCTGGTACCAAAAATTCAATACCGACAAGAACGACGAAAAGGCCATCGCATACTACCACTACTATTGCTTCATGGGACGCACGTTAAGATTTACGATCCCGAGAAAGGCTGTTGAGATCGCCGAGAAGGCTGCGTTCGCCGCAGATTCGCTGTCTGATGAAGAAATAAAAATGCTCCATACATTATGTAAGGAGCATATGGTTGAATGTTCAAAGAGCTATACCAGATTAAAGAAGCTCCTGTTCAGACTGTTGCTTATTAATATCTGATATCACAGATAAGTAACTGTCTCCGACAAAGGCTTTCTCTTTCCGTGATTTGAAAGAGGACCTGTTCCTGCCGATGCATAACCGAGATCAAGGATCATGAGAACGTCCTCGTTGTCGGGAAGATCGAATACGGATCTTATCTGCTCAAGATCGATGCAGTTGAGCCAGCAGCTGTTGACACCTTCGTTTGCCGCTGCGAGCATGAGATGCGTTGCAACGATCGATGCATCCTCAACGCCTGATTCCCTTGCAGAATCCGGATATGTATAAACGTTGTTCTTATCGAAAGCAACAAGAAGGCATGTGCCTGCGTTGTATCTGCAGGGTGTGACTTTATCTATCTTCGCAAGTCCGTCGTCAGACTGGATGACGTAGATGTGCTGTTCCTGAAGGTTCTTCGCGGTGGGCGCGAGCCTTCCTGCCTCAAGGATCCTCTCAAGCTTTTCAGGCTCGACTTTTCTTCCGTCGTAACTCTTGCATGAATAACGGTCTCTTATTACATCGGTGAATTCCATGGCATCCTCCTTGATCAGTCACAAGTATAACCGGGCTTTTTATATAAGCTGTCACACTCAGGCGCGATCTGTGTATCCCAGACCTTTGACTTCCAGTCTTCCTTTTCGACCTCTTTTATCGCGATGGAAACGCTTGACAGATCGCATCCCATTGTTTCAGAAATTGCCTTAGCTACTTCTTCGGCACACTTTGCCTTTACTTCTTCCGTTCTGCCCGGATAGCATTTGATCTCTACATGCGGCATATTCATATACCTCCGAAAATTTATATTCCCCATTATACCAATATGTAAATCGTATTAGTTGCGGCATTTTATGCATTTCACAACGCTTTTTTGCATCTTACCTTAAGAGTCATTGAGCCCGGGAATTCCGTTAACTATACTCGCCTCAAAACAAGCAAAGGCAGGTATGGTTATGGCATATTTACTACTCATTTTAATGGCGGCAATTGAGATCGGATTTCTGATCTTCGACCAGATAAAAAAGTCTTCCAAAAAGACGTGGTCTTTTAGAAGACTCATCGTTAATCTGGGGCAGGCAGTGCTTTTCGCGCTGATGCTGCTCCTTCCCGGGATCGACACTAGTTTCAGGTTCACGGGGCTTATTATCCTTCTTGTCATAAGACTTGTTTTTGCAGGTGTGTCAGTGCTCATCAACAAAAACAAGACCGTGGCAAAGAAGCTCCCGGGAAAGATCGCAAGCCTTATATTAAGCATCCTTCTTATCACAGGCGCAATGCTGCCTTCATTCATCTTCACGGACTACGCGGGACTTCCTGTTCACGGTCCTTATGAAGTAAAGCAGAGCCGGGCTATCCTGGTCGATAAGAACAGGATCGAAGAGTTTGAGAGCGACGGTTCTTATAGGGAAGTTCCCGTTTATTTCTTCTATCCGGAGAATGCATCCGAAGGTGACAGATTCCCTCTCGTCATTTTCTCTCACGGCGCATTCGGATATTATGAGAGCAACGCTTCAACTTATCTTGAACTTGCAAGCCAGGGCTATGTCGTCGTAAGCCTTGATCACCCTTATCACTCTTTCTTCACGAAGGATACAAACGGAAAGACGATTACCGTTGATCCTGATTTCATTAACAGCGTAATGAACGCGAACGGAGATGCTGCAGAAGAGATGATCTCCGAAGAATCTGCCAAGTGGATGAAGCTCCGTGTTGATGACATGAATTTCGTGCTCGATGAACTAAAAAAAGGCGCAGACGAGAACTATCTTGACGCATACTGGTTTGCAAATGAATCCCTGAAGAAAGATTCTTTGGAAGCTCTCGGCCTCATCGATACGGACAAGATCGGTGTAATGGGCCATTCGATGGGTGGCGCGACTGCTGTCGAGATCGGCTTGGAAAGAGATGATATTGATGCGGTGATCGACCTCGACGGTACGATGCTCGGATCCATAAAAGGTGCGAAAGACGGTAAATATATCATTGAAGATGTTGAGTATCACGTGCCTCTTTTCGAGCTGAAGAATGCGGAAAGCTACTACGAACTGACCGAGATCGAGAAGATGGATTATCCCTATCCGAATTTCGTTATCAGGGACAATGCCGATGTTTACTACGGCACATACTTCGAAGGGTCGCTCCACATGGATTATACGGATCTTCCGCTGTTCTCGCCTTTCCTCGCAAAACTTTTGGGCTCGGGCAACGTCGACAACGCTTACATGATGGACCGGGTAAACTCCCTTGCGGTCAGTTTCTTTGATTGCTATCTTAAAGGAGAAGGTCAGTTCTCTGTGAACGAATCTTATCCCGGAGTCAGATAATGAACATTAATGTTAAAAAGATCGGCGAGACCGAAGAGGAATATATCGAGATCGGCTGTCACGTGCGTGACGGCCGTATCAACGATATCGTCAGGTTTGTGGAAAACCTGGAAGGCAACATAAGCGGCACGAAGGGCGAGAAGAAATACGCGATCCCCGTGACCGAGATCTTCTACATCGAATCGGTCGACAACAAGACTTTCATCTACTCATCCAAAGACTGTTATGAGACCACAAGAAAGCTCTATGAATTCGAAGAACTGTTAAAAGGCAGGAGCTTTTTAAGGATCTCCAAATCAGTCGTGTTAAACATCATGAAAGTCGATTCGATCAAGCCCGCGCTGAACGGAAGATTCAGCTGCATCTTAAGAAACGGCGAAGAGGTAATAATCTCGCGCAAATACGTTAATTCGTTCAAGGAATTCATCTCGAAGAAGGTATAAGTCATGAAGGAAAACATAAAAGATAATCTGATGAATTTCTTCATCATAGTAACTCTGGTAAATATCGTGATATTCGTATGCGGAACGATCCTCGCACCCGACCAGGAGATCACCTATTCGGCTTTTCTTGTACCGATAATCGACGGAGCGCTCGGAATAATCCCGGGCATTGTCATGTACTCAAAGCGCGAGCTGACCGTAAAGCAGATGATAGTAAGAGAAGTGATCCAGCTTCTGTCGATCGAACTCATAATCCTTATATTCACATTCGGGATCAACGGCTTAAGGATTGAGAACCTTACGCTCATAATTGCAGAGATGGTATCGATCGCAGTAGTCTTCGTGCTCGTTATCGTCATCAGATTTTTCTTCGATAAGAGAAGCGCAAAGATCATGACCTCCGATCTGAAGGAGTTCCAGAGATCATTCTCGGCAAAGGAATCCCGGGATTAAGAAATAAACCCGGGCTTTACAAACTCCACGCCATTCTTGAGCAATTCTTCGATGAAGATCTTATAGTACTCAGGAACCATGGCTTCCGTCTCATCATGCGCATGAAGGAGAAGCAGGTGGCAGCTTCCGTCAGCCAAAAGCGGAGCACCTGTCTCAGGTTCCTTATCGTAGATGCGCTTCATGACGTCTTCAAGGCCGAAGCCTGAGCCCGGACGGATGTTGTATTCAGCAAAATCAAAAGTCCAGTATGTATCGATGTCCTTGTTGTGGCCTTCTTCTGTCCAGAAAGGATAACCGAATTTAGTATCGTCGACTTTGTCGAACCCCTGCTGTGACAGATATTCCTGAATGAGAGCTTTGTTGTCTCCGCCCTTGTCACCATAGGGGAAACGGAAAGGTCTGTACTTTCTCTCAACGCCGGCTTCTTCATAGAACTTATTTAAGACTTCCTCGTTCTTTTCGATCTCTTTTTTGCATTCTTCAAAACTGATCTCAGAGAAATGAGGATGGGTATAGCTGTGGTTGCCTACGATCATGCCGTGTTGCAATGCATATATAAGTTCTGCGGGGTGGTTTTCTGCCCACTGCCCTACCATGAACATTATCGCGGGAATGTTCTTCCCGTTTAAATAATCAACGATTGCGGGTGTGTTATTTGATGAGACGTCATCGATTGTAAGTAATGCCCTGATCATTATTTCATCCTCATATTATTTCTTATTTACTATCAGTTCCGGTATATCCTGATGCCTGCAGACAATTATAACACGCGCTAAAAAAACCTTTGTTATAATAAGCAAAAACCATGGGACATTTGGTGTCCCATTCCCGAAAACAAGGCATTTGCTCGTTTTGTGTCCTGTTTTTCGGGCGGGCGGAAAACTAAACTCAAGCCATCACTCAAGGAGGCAGACGGAAATGGATCAGCAGAAGATTGGAGAATTTCTTAAGACACTTCGAAAGGACAAAAACCTTACTCAGGAAGAACTTGCAGATAAGATGAACGTCTCAAGAAGAACAGTCTCAAGATGGGAGACGGGAAGCAACCTTCCGGACCTCTCGATCTTAGTCGAGCTTGCAGATCTTTACGATGTCGACATGAGGGAAATCTTCAATGGCGAAAGGAAAAACGAGACTATGGATAAGGATCTTAAAGAAACAATGCTCATGGCAGCAGATTACACTGACGACAATATGAAGAAAGTAATGAAGAGAATGCAGCTGATGTTCATCGGCGCAACCGTTTGCGGGGCTCTCTACATTCTTCTTATTTGCTTCGGACCGGATATCGATACCGGCCTTTACGGCTTTCTCAACGGCGGCCTGCTCGGAATAATGTTCGGAATGCTCATTATGGGCATCTTCATTACCGACAAGAATTTCCGTAAAGTCACGGAATGGAAGCAATCAATGCTCGGCAAAAACAAGAAATAATAATGAGGATCACAATATGATAAACACTTCTGAAATAACAAACAAAAAGTTTGGTATCTTTATGGCTGTTGCCTTTCTGGCAGCATATATCCCTCTTTCAATCGCAGGAATCGCCTATAAAGGCGGCAACACTCTGCTTTGCCTGTTCCTGTTCAGGTTCATAGCAATATTCATTCCTTTGATCGCCGTGCTCGTATCAGGCCTTCCTTTTAAGAAGCTCGGATGGAAGCCGAAGTTCAAGTTTAAGTACTTCATCGCATCCCTCATCGGCCCCCAGATCTTAAGCTGGATCGGCGCAGGAATTTTCTTCCTTCTCAACAGGGACTCGTTTGAAATAAGCCTGAACGCATATCTGGCGATGCTCCCCGAAGAGACCAGAGCCCTTATCGACACTTCTTCCTTAAATCCATATGCGATGGTCACCGTAATGACCATAATGTCTCTTACGTTCCTTCCCATTTCGCAGATCCTTCCGAGCCTCGGTGAGGAAGCCGGCTGGAGAGGCGTTATGTATCCATACCTTAAAGGTAAGCTCGGCCCGGTCTTCGGAAGACTTTTAGGCGGCGCTCTCTGGGGAATCTGGCACTGGCCATTGATCATTCTCGGCAACTATTTCTACGAAGGCGATTACTTCGGCAAGCCTTTCTTAGGGCCCGTCATGATATGCGTAGCTCTTTGCGCATTCGGCATCCTGATCGACATCGCTTACGAGAAAACAGGCTGCATCTGGATCCCTTCGCTCATGCACGCGGCAATGAATTCATCGGCTATGCCTCTCATGTTCATGTTAAATAGCGGAAAGACTCACCTGTCGATATTAGGACCCAACTGCTTCGGTCTTTTGGGATGCCTGCCGGTGATTATACTTGCGGCAGTAATACTTTTCGCAAAGGGAAAGAAGCAGGCATAATACTTGAGGCAGTAATGCTTTTCGCAAAGGATAATAAACAGGTTTAATACAACAGATATAAAAACTTTATCAGGTGGTACTTATCACAGTTGCAAAACGGTAAGTACCATCTTCATATTCATATACGTAATAATCGTGGAACGCACCATAGGTATAGAACTCGTATTCTTCAGGTATGGTATCCTCGTCGAGCAGCGGAAGACCGGATGAGATCTGGTAACGCTTAACGGTTGTGCCCTGGATATCTTTACTGTCTTCCGGATCTGTATCCTGCAAGGTTATCTCAATGGAATCCCTGCACCCTTCAGGCAAAGCCTCATACATCTCATCAAGGCTGTTGTACTGATAGGTCTCGACCTCATATACCGCATCACGCAAACCCTTTTTTGCATAACGCTCAAAGCATGGCGCAAGTTCCGGGAACAGCGCCTTGTAACCATACTCCTTCTGCTGTTCAGCCGTCATGGATTCGTATACATCCCCGTTGGAAGCTTTGACGTAACCACGGATAAACATGAAGATAAGCGCTCCAAACAGAAGAGCTATCGTACCAAAGATACCAAATCCTATAGCAAATCCCTTTTTCATCTGACCTTACTCCTAATAAAGAATTACCATGGTTGTGATTATATTAGCACGGTTTATATTGTTTTTCAATTACTTTTTATTGTTTTTCGATAAAATATGTATTGCAGCCGCTGAGTGGCACCGGGAGTTATTACTGTTTGTCGCCCGCGAAAACCAGACCTGAAGCATGTTTACTGTGGCGTTTTCACGGACCGCCCGGCAAAAAACAAGGTGCCTCAGTAATCTGAGACACCCTGTCCTGTACGGAGAATCGGTTTGAATTATCAGTTCATAGCTTTGATCTCGAGGTCGTCGAGGAAGAACGGGCTCATGTCAGAGCTCTCGAAATAGATCGTGAGAGTAGCGCCTTCTTCGATCTCGAAATCGCCTTCGCCAAATACCCACTCATCAGAACCAGTCTGAACTTCGGCAATGTTAGGCCATGTGCCGTCGATGTCAGCGGTGCACTTGCAGACATCTGCCTTGGACTTGATCCAGAAGCTTACGTGGATAACGTGTCCTGCATACTGTGATACGTCGATCGAATAACCGTCGTACTCAGCATAGCCTTCTGTATTCTGGAGGCAGAAACCACTGTCGTGACCGCCTTCAACAACCTTCTGTACGGAGCTGTATCTCGGACCGCCGATGAAGCTCTGGTCCTCATAGTCCTCTGTGAAAGGAGTTGTATCGGATACAGGCTCAACATAGTCAGCAGGCTTTGCAACCTCACCGCCGTTGATGGCGCACATAACGCCCTCGTATGCCGGCTTGGGTGAGAGGTTTCCGTAGAAGAGTAACGGCTTTGTTGCAGACTTCCAGCTCATGTCATCTGTGAGACCCCAGACAGTTACGCACTCGATCGGAACGCCTGCCTTGTCTGCTTCGATGATGGCTGTGAAGAACTTCTTCATGTAAACGCCCTGATCGTACATAGGGTTAACTGACTTGGGCGCTGTAACGTCAAGCTCTGTGATGTGGATAACTACACCGAGCTCATCTGCATATCTCTTAGCGGCTTCAACATAGTTGTCGACATTGAGGCCGGAGCTGATGTGGCTCTGCATGCCCATACCGTCGAGGTTGCCTGCTTCAGCGATAGGCTTCAGGAAAGCGAGGATGTCATCCTGCTTGGATGTCTGATATTCGTTGTAATCGTTATAGAAGAGCTGTACTCCGGCAGGTCCGTGCTTTCTTGCAAACTCGAATGCCTTAGCAACGTAGTCATCACCAATTGTCTGCTTCCAGTAACAGTCTCTCATTCCCCCATCATCTGCGGCCGCTTCATTGACTACGTCCCAGGCATAGATAACGCCTGGATAATTCTCTTCGCACCAGTTCATGACCTGGTCGATATAGTTTTCCATTCTCTTGAGCATGAGCTCTCTGCTTGCGAGATTTCCGTTGACATCATAGTTCTCATAGAAGAGCCATGAAGGTGTCTGTGAATACCATACGAGAGTATGTCCTCTCATCTGGATGCCATTCTCTTTGCAGAAGTCCAGGATGGGCTTTGCAGCATCGAAATGGATCGCAGGGCACTCATTGTACTTTGCGGGATCTGCAAGTGTTGTAGCAGCATCAAGAACGCTGTCAGGCTTGAGTTCGTTTTCAGGTGTAACTGAATTGAACTGTGTTGTGATGAGCTTTCTGAAGCCGTCGTTTGTGTTTGTCATTACAGTTGCAGGTGAAGCTACACCGAACTTGAAGTAGTCGGCATAAGCAGCTGCAAGAGAAGCTGTCTGTGTAGGATCCTGAAGTGATTCAACAGGTACGCCCGTAAGGTTGTTGAACTCGCCTTCAATGCTTACCGTAAAAGAAGAAACCGTGTAATCTCTTACGTCATTTGCTTCGAGATAGATCAATGCATTTTCTGCGTTTGCAGGGATCTCGACCGTACCGGTAATGCTTACCGCACCGGATGCATCGGGCTGTCCGCCTGCAATGTTTACGTAGGTAACGTTGCCGAAGATCTCGTATCTCATCGAAAGAGTGAGTGAGTCATTTCCGGTCGTTGCCTGTGCAGTTGTCTTGATCGTGTTGCCTCTGTAATCAGGGCAAGGTACTGCGACACCGCTGTTGCTTGATTTACGCTCCGTAACAACAGCTGTTCCATCCTTAAGGGTTACCTTGCAGTCACCATATGTGACCCAGTTGCCCTTGTTTTCCTTCTTTGTGAAGTCCGCCGTGATGGTCTGCGGAACTTCACGCGGTCCGTCTGAGCCCTTGGGAAGCGCGTCACATCCGCTAAGGAGGAACATGCCTGCCAAAGCTCCCGCGATGAGTTTAACTAAACCTTTTTTCATATTACCTCCACGAAACAATTTTATTTTTGCTTCTTGTCAAGATAAATGATACAGCAAGAATGGTTAAGCAAACAATCAACTTGGATAAGGGGCATTGCCTAAAAATAAGCACAAATTTCCGTCAGGCTGCCATCTCAACTTTACAGATATTGCTATTGTCCGCAATTTATGTATTTTTGATTTAGCTAACTTAACGAACAGAGATTCAAAAATTTGATTATCAAGATAATTTCCTTTCTGCTATGATTGTCGTAATGGTGGTGTTCAGATGAAATATATACTTTGGTTATTTATTTTTCTGATCTTCGGTGTCCTCCAGTACGCACTTCTCCTGATGGTCAGCGCGTGCCTGGTCGATTCCAAGAAGTTCTATGACAAGCACAACGGCTATTACCGTTGGCTCCTTAACAGCTCGACCTGGATCCTGGTGTTTTTCGGGCGCGTGCATCTTCACACCAAGGGAATGGACAAGATCCCCCAGAACCAGAGATTCCTGCTCGTCTGCAACCACAAATCCAAATTGGATCCGATCACGACATGGTACATGTTCAAAGATTATGACCTCGCCTTCATTTCCAAGGAAGAGAATTTCCACGTTCCTTTCTGGGGCAACATCATAAGAAAGTGCTGCTTCCTCGCAATAGACCGTGAGAATCCGAGGAAAGCAATGGAGACTGTCAACAAGGCAGCTGAGCTCATCAGGAACGACGAAGTATCCATGGCAGTATATCCGGAAGGAACAAGAAACTTCGGTGAAGGACTTCTTCCTTTCCACAGCGGAGTCTTCAAGATCGCACAGAAGGCAAACGTTCCGGTTGTCATCTGCGGCATCAAGGGTGCCGACATGATCCGCAAGAATTTCCCGCTTCATAAGAGTGACGTTTATTTTGAGGTCTTAGACGTAGTGTCTGCCGAAGACGTAAAGGCACAGCGCTGCAACGAGATCTCCGATTATGCAAGAAATCTCATGCTTGCTTATATCGACAATAACGAGGAGGAGAACGATAATGTCAACCTACGTACTGTATAACAGCCTTTCCGGAAACGGAACCGGCAAGACCAAAGCAGAAGAGATCAAGCCCTTCTTAAGCGGCAAGGAACTGGTTTTCGAGGACGTCACAAAGATCACTGATGCCAATGCTTTCTTTGCAGGTCTCAATCCTGATGACGAACTCTATCTCTGCGGCGGCGACGGTACGCTCAACCGCTTCATCAACAACACCGACGGGATCGACATCGTACAGCCTCTTTACTTCTTCCCTACAGGAACAGGCAACGACTTCTGGAACGACCTGGGCAAGAAGGTCGGCGATGCTCCCGTACAGATCAACGAATACATCAAGGACCTCCCCTTCGTCGAAGTTAACGGCATGAAGAAGCGCTTCATCAACGGCATCGGCTACGGCATCGACGGTTACTGCTGCGAAGTCGGCGACCAGATGAGAGAAGCCGGCAAGGAGAAGATCGACTACGCCGGAATCGCCATCAAGGGACTGCTCTTCCACTATAAGCCCACAAACGCAGAGATCGATGTTGATGGTCAGAAGTTCTCTTATCAGAAAGTATGGCTTGCGCCTTCAATGAACGGACGTTATTATGGCGGCGGCATGATCGCCACACCCGCCCAGGACCGTCTTGGCAAGGACCGTCTCCTCTCACTGCTCCTTTTCCACGGCAGCGGCAAGATCAGAACACTTGCTATCTTCCCTTCCATCTTCAAGGGCAAGCACATCAACCACACCAAAGTCGTTGAGGTAAAGACAGGCCACAAGATCACAGTCACATTTGACCGCCCTGTTGCTCTCCAGATCGACGGCGAGACAGTACTTAACGTAACGACATATACTGCGTATAAGTAATTCGGGTAATTAATTGATTTGAATTGGGATGTCTCAGTGAAGTGAGGCATCCCTTTTCGATGGGGTGAAAACAGATGCAGCCACAGTCTGCAGCCGCTGTGCAATTGTTTGCTTAAAAAAGGGCCGACAATTGCATAAAACGCCCTATTTGTGCAACTGTTACGGTTAAAAATGAGGAACAATTGCACACGGCTTTTCGAAGCCACGAATAATCGAATAATCAAACACAAAAAAGGATGCCCCGCGGGACATCCTTCATATCAGTGATGTAAGAAATCTTCGTAGACGCTCAGGTCGTAACCCGGCAGTATGACGACGTAGCAGCAGGTTTTCTGTTCGACGATTTCATCGGAGATATCGACCCGGGGATCTTCGACGAGAGCAAAGCCCGTGTAATCCGGGGATACGATGAATGCGTCGGCGGAGACTTCATCAAGGCTCATGTAGTTGTCGTACCGGATGATCTCAACACCTATGCAGAGATAAGAGTAAGCGTCGTAACTGGAATCTGTGAAGTATTCGAATTCTTCCATCTCACTCAGTTTGATGCCGGTGTCCTTTTCGAACTGCCTGAGTTCCTTTTCGCTCGTGATGAGCCTTCTGGCATTATCGAGGCTTGCGTTAGGGCACTCGAATGTCTCAAGGAATGTCTCGTTCCCGGAATAGACAGAGGCACCCGTATTCCAATCGGTGGTATTGAAAACACCTTCTATAAGAGCATTTGCCTTTTTCGCGTGGCGGTCATCAAGAGCGCCGTTCTGGTCGCCTGATTCGCTGAGCTTGAGCCACTCGCCGTCAACGTTGACTTCGATAACACTTGTACCTGCATCACATGCATACAGATCTTCGTATACGAATTCGGCATCCGGATCGATCTGCATAGCCTGCTGATAGATCTTGAGAAGCTGGTTCTCATCTATATAAGCTCTGGGTTTGGTGTACTTCTTAAGAAGCGTGATCCTGTCCTCTTCAGTAAGATTATTCTGACCATATGCATAGTAGCCTTCAAAGGACTCGCTGGAACTGTACACGTTGCCATCAGAAAACACGTAAGTCACGCTGCTGTCATATCCCCATGCGCCGTTCTTGTGGCTTGATCTGATAAGGACCTCATCTTCGGGAAGTTCATCTACTACCGGTTTATTGTCTTCCGTCTCTCTGGTGTTCGTACAGCCACAGCAGAATACGGACAAGCAAAGCGAGCCTGTCAGAACTGATGCGATCATCTTTGTAAGTTTCATAAGAATTCCCTCCCAAGGTTTTCTACTTATAAAACAGATTTAAGTCCCGGCTTGTTGCACCGGGACCTCGAAATCATAATGTAAAAGCCTTTATCAGCCGGCCTTCCCGTCGATTGCCCTGGCGAGCTGGTCAGCGCAGGATGTGCCCTTCATGCCGCAGGTGTTGCCTCTTAAGATACCGGCAACTTCCTTTGCATCCTTGCCTTCGACGAGTCTGCCGATGGCCTTGAGGTTGCCGTTGCAGCCGCCGGTGAACTGCACGTTGTAAAGCTTGCCGTCTTCTAGATCAAAATCTATCTGGATGGAGCATACTCCCTTGGGTGTGAATGTTACGTGTTCCATAGTTTCCTCCGTGTCTGAACTACATGATATTATACCTTGTTTTTTAATATGTTATTATGTTGCAAGCAATTCTCGGGGAGAGCCGGCAGATGGATTTTATAAAGCTTACATTAGACGACGTTAACGGCATAAAAGAGATGTCAGCGATGGCAACTGCCATTTTGCGTGAACATTACGATCCCATATTAGGAAAAGAGCAGAACGATTACATGCTCGATAGGTTCCAGTCTGTTGAAGCGATAACGGAACAGCTCTCTCACGGCTACAACTACTATTTCGCCAAAAACGATGGCGCAAATGCCGGCTTTCTCGCGTACTATCCGAGAGAGGGCGCGCTTTATCTCAGCAAGTTATATCTTTATAAAGACCAGCGCGGGAAAGGCTTTTCGAGAGTCATGCTGGAATTCCTTAAGGAGAAAGCAAAAGAGCTCGGCCTTAACAGGATCGAGCTCAATGTAAACAGGAATAACCCTTCTGTAAAGATCTATGAGAAGCTTGGCTTCACCGTTGCGTGGGAAGAGAAAAACGATATCGGCAACGGTTTTTACATGGACGATTACGTATACGCTTTGGAATTCTGATAAGATCAGTAACCCATCACGTTGATAAGCAAAAGCCAGCTCATTCCATAGTAGCAGCCTACGGCGATAAGGTCGTTGAGCGTTGTGATCAATGGTCCGGACGCAACTGCAGGGTCTATCTTGATCTTCTTGAAGAACAACGGGATAAGCGTTCCGACGATCGAAGAGAAGATCATGGAGACGAGCAAAGCTGCGCCGATGCATCCGCTTACTGCAAATGAAAACTGGGGCTCTCTGTGTTTGATCACCATGAGATATACGCCGATCAGTATGACCGATACCACACCGAGGATAAGACCTACCGACAGACCGACTCTTGCTTCCTTAAATACGAGCTTGATCTTCTGACCTGCCGTGAGATTCTCGTCCGTGAGAACTCTGATCGTGACAGCGAGCGACTGCGTGCCGACGTTACCTGCCATGTCGAGGATCAGTGACTGGAATGCCATGATGATCGTGAGCTGTGCGATGACCGCCTCGAAAGCACCGACCAGCGTGGATACGACCATGCCGAGACCGAGCAGTATGAGAAGCCAGGGCATTCTCTTGCGGATACTCTGGGGCAAAGGCTCCTTGATATCTTCTTCTGCAGTAAGTCCGGCGAGCTTGACGTAGTCTTCTCCTAACTCGTCATCGACAACTTCGACGATGCTCTGTGATGTGATAACGCCGAGTATCTTGTTGTCTTCGTCAAGTACCGGGATCAAGTCCTCCGAATAGTCCTTGAGCTTTTCGATACAGTCATCGATCAGCTCGTTGGCGTAAACGTAAGGGAACGACGTAACTATCAGAGTGTTGAGGTCCGTCGTGCTCCTTGCCGTGATGAGATCTTTCAACGTAAGAGCGCCGTAGAACAGTCCCTCGTCATCTTCTACGAAGATTGTCGAGATGTTGTCATTCTCTTCGGCCTGTGTAACGAGCGCGCTCATTGCCTGCTTGACCGAGAGGTCCAGGCCGATACGGATGAAGTTTGCGGTCATCTTGGAACCGATCTCGTCTTCATCGTATGAAGCGATGATGCTGATCTCTTTTCTGACTTCAGTATCGAGAGCATCGATGATGAGACCTCTTCTCTCCTTGTCGAGCTCCCTTAAAACATTGGCAGCCGTGTCCGTCTCGAGTTCCGAGATGACTGCCGCAGCACGCCTGATGTCCATCTCATTGATGTAAGCACTTACCTGCTCTTCTTCGAGACACTCGAAAGATTCGGCAAGCAGTGTCTTACCGCAGACCCTGAAAAGCTTCTTACGCTCTGTGTCGTTAAGCTCTTCTAAGATCTGTGCGATGTCACTTGCGTGATAATCTTCTAGCTTGTAATGAATTACCCTTGGGGAATCGTTACCCCTCATCAGTGAGATTATCTCGTCCTGATAATCTCTTCTTATTTCCTTCTCTGCCATTTGTCTCCTCCTAAAAGTAAACAAACGACGGGAACAAAAAACCTCCGCTTTGCTTTGGGCAAACAGAGGTGACGATACATCATTTAGTCCTTAAGGTCCGATACGGTCATCGACTGGCACTTTAAGGAACAAAGGATATTTCGGCCGCGTTTCCCTCGTTTGTCGCAACTGTCACCAGCGTCCACCGTATTCACCTCACTTTTATAATGGGATTGGGGGTTAACTCCCCCGTCCGAAATTCTATCACGCTAAAGAGTATTTGTTAACCCTTATTTTTACGCTCTTTGTGGAATGTTGGTATAATAGTGAAGATTTATTTTTCTTGGAGTACTTCATGATCAATTTCGGATTTTCGTATGTCGGACTGATATATCTTGCCATGCTGTTTATCCCCAATATCATCTGGGCGAAAAACAAACCTGAAGGATATGAGGAATATGCAAAGAACGAGAACAGGATCCTGCTGTTTTTAGAGCGCGCAGGCGAGGTGCTCGTCTCATGCCTGATCCTCATCACCAAAGATACCAACGTAAGACCCGGATCCTGGTGGATCGGCTGGCTCATCGCATCCTTCCTCTGCATGGTCCTTTATGAGTTCTACTGGCTTAAGTATTTCAGAAGCAAGAAGACCATGGCAGACATGTACTCCTCTTTTGCCGGATTCCCCGTTGCAGGTGCAACGCTTCCGGTAATCGCCATGTTCCTTCTCGGAATCTACGCATCAAATCTCTTTATCGTCATCTCGTCACTGATACTCGGCACCGGCCACATCGGTATCCATCTCGCGCACAGAAGCGAAGCAGGCTACGAACCTCCGAAAAAGACCGGCACCAGGGTACTTGTCGGAATGCTCCAGATCGTGATCGCAATCCCGCTCATAATCGTTACCGCAACATCGATCTTCTACATCGCAAAGAGAAACTACAATTATCTTTCCAACTTCATCAATCCGTTCAAGGGCGTTGATGAGCAGACTTATGTTGACATAAACGGAATGAAGCAGTTCATCACCATCCGCGGCAAGAACAAGGACAACCCGGTCATCCTCTACCTTCACGGCGGTCCGTTAAGTCCTGACTCTTACGTATCTTATCTTTTTTCAAACGACCTTATCGACAACTACACATTCGTCTGCTGGGACCAGCGCGGCTGCGGAAGAACGTATGTCGCCAACGACGACAAATCCAACGCGACTGTATCTTTCGAACAGGCATTGGATGACGTCGACGTGCTCACCGACTACCTGCTGGACAGATTCGGCCAGGACAAGATCATAATCATCGGCCACTCTTACGGCTCGATCCTCGGCGCTACATATGTTTACGACCATCCCGAAAAGGTTGCGGCCTACATCGGTGTCGGCCAGTTCGTAAACGACAGGCTCTCCACCACATCCGAATATGAAGACGCTCTTGCCATAGCAGAAGCTGCAGGCGAAGATACTACAGCAATGAAAGAAGCCTATGAGAGATACTTAAACGACCCTTCGTATGAAAACTCCAACGAAGTCTCCAATCTCGCGATGCAGTATCACCCGTATCCGGACTTTTCGCAGGTCATCCTGGGCGCTTTGGAATCACCTTATTTAGGCACTGACGATCTTCTCTGGTACACGGCCACAATGAGTGAGGAAGAAGTAATGAATCTTCAGGGCAAACTTGTCGACACCTGTCTTAACGCAGACCTTACGGCACAGACAAGTTATGAGGTTCCGGTCTATTTCATCTCGGGTTCCGACGACTGGTCATGCTCACATGAGGTCATGATCGAATATGCTGAGATGATCGGCGCGGATTACATCCTGATCCCGAGCGGAAATCACAACGTTCAGGGCGACCACCCTCATGAATTTGCCGCTGACGTTAAGGCATACCTTAAGTCGCTGTCACTCTGATGTTCAAAGCGTATCTGAAACAACTGTCACTCTGATAAATGACATTTCATAAAAATACCGTCCGGAACCTCACAAAGGAACCGGACGGTTTTTAAATTTACTGTTTGATTAGTACCCTGATCAGCCCTTGGCTTCGAACTTCTCGACGGCTTCCTTAAGGATCTCGATGATAGGGAGATGCTGAGGGCATACGCCTTCGCACTGACCGCATCCGATGCAGTCTGAAGCATGGCTGTATCTGTCAACCAGACCGTTGTAGAAAAACTGAGGTCTCATGTCACCCGGGAATTTTCTGGCTGTATTGATCGCACTGATAACATCGGGAATACTGATACCTGCAGGACAACCTTCAACGCAATACTTACATGCCGTACAGCCAATCAGTTCAACACGGGACATAGCTTCAATAACTTCGTCGATCGCCTTCTTCTCCTCATCTGTCAGAGGCTCGAAATTCTTAAAGGTATTCATGTTATCAGCCATCTGATCTTCTGTGGACATACCGCTTAAGATCGTTGCAACTCCGGGAAGGCTGCCGACAAATCTGAATGCCCATGAAGCCATTGACTTGTCCGGACGGATGTTCTTCAGGATTGCAGAACATTCTTCATCAAGGTTTGCGAGCTTACCGCCCTTGCAGGGTTCCATGACGATGATCGGAATATTTCTCTCAGCGAGGATCTTATAGAGCTCGCCTGAATGAACGATGGAGTTATCCCAGTCGATATAGTTGAGCTGGATCTGAACGAACTCGACTTCAGGATGACTGTCGAGGATCTTTACGAGCAGTTCGGGTGTTCCGTGATATGAGAATCCGAAATGACGGATCTTGCCTTCAGCCTTCTTCTGAATACCCCAGTTAAAGCAGTCGTATTTTACGTATGTGTCGTAGTTGTTGCCGTCTTCAATGCTGTGCAGGAGATAGTAATCGAAATAATCGACGCCGCATCTTTCGAGCTGCTCATTGAAGATCTTATCCCTGTCTTCCTCTGAATGAATGAACCATGCCGGAAGCTTTGTAGCGAGTGTAAAAGACTCTCTCGGATGTCTCTTGACGATCGCTTCCTTGACGGCCTTCTCGGAGTTGCCGCCGTGATAAACATATGCGGTGTCGAAATAGTTGAAGCCTGCTTCAAGATACGCATCGGCCATCTTGCTGACCTTCTCGATATCTATTACGCCATCATTTTCCGGAAGTCTCATAAGACCAAAACCGATCTTGGGCATCTCGTTGATATTTACGCTCATAGCAGTACCTCCTGACTAATATCAGATAAAGATATTTGGATTATAGCAAAGGGATTATACATACTTCTGTCTGATTGCCGCTTATTTTGTAAATTTTAGGTTTTACCTTTTTATACTCCGCACCCCGAAAGACCGGGTCCCCAAGTATAAGATTTCCGGATTTTTATACTTGAGGAGACCTTTTTGCGGGCTCCGGGCATAAACATAAAAACACCCGCCATCTTAAAGACAACGGGTGATTGAGGCATATGTATGTTTTTTATCTTTCGTCCAACTATTAATCAGCGAAAAGAGGTGTTGAGAGATATCTGTCGCCTGTATCAGGGAGCAAAGCTACGATCGTCTTGCCTTTGTTCTCGGGACGCTTAGCGAGTTCGATTGCTGCCCAGAGAGCCGCACCTGAAGAGATTCCTACGAGGACACCTTCGTTCTTGCCCAGGAGCTTGCCTGTTGCGAAAGCATCGTCGTTAGTAACGGGAATAACCTCATCGTAAACGCTTGTGTTGAGGACTTCAGGTACGAAGCCTGCACCGATACCCTGGATCTTGTGGCTACCTGCAGTACCCTTACTCAGAACGGGAGAATCAGCAGGCTCAACAGCTACAACCTTAACGGAAGCCTTCTGTGACTTCAGGTATTCGCCTACGCCGGTAACTGTTCCGCCTGTACCTACACCTGCAACGAAGATATCAACTTCGCCGTCTGTGTCTTCCCAGATTTCAGGACCTGTCGTCTCTTTGTGAGCCTTAGGATTTGCGGGGTTGATGAACTGGCCTGCAATGATGCTGTTAGGGATTTCCTTCTGGAGTTCCTCAGCCTTTGCGATTGCGCCCTTCATTCCCTTAGCGCCCTCTGTGAGGACGAGCTCAGCGCCGTATGCCTTGATAAGCTGTCTTCTCTCAACGCTCATCGTCTCAGGCATTGTGATGATAAGACGATATCCTTTAGCAGCTGCAACGGATGCAAGACCGATACCTGTGTTTCCGCTTGTAGGCTCGATGATGACGCTGCCTTCCTTAAGTCTGCCGGAAGCCTCAGCATCCTCGATGATGGCCTTGGCAATACGGTCCTTAACGCTTCCTGCGGGATTGAAATATTCAAGCTTTGCAACGAGCTTTGCTTCGAGTCCCAAAGTCTTTTCGAGATGTGTGAGCTCAAGAAGCGGTGTTTTGCCGATAAGCTGGTCTGCTGACGTATAAACCTTAGACATAGATAGTCCTCCTGTTGTAACTGCTAAATAGTATTATATCGCTTAATTTGGAAATCAGATTGCTGCGAAACCGTTCTCGAGGTCAGCGATGATGTCATCGATGTGCTCTGTACCGATGGAGAGACGGATCGTGCTCTGATGGATGCCGATGCTGTCGAGATCCTCTTCGGAAAGCTGTGAGTGTGTTGTGCTTGCCGGATGGATTACAAGGCTCTTAACATCTGCAACGTTTGCGAGGAGTGAGAAGATCTTCAGGTTATCGATAAACTTGAATGCTTCTTCCTTGCCGCCCTTAACATCGAATGTAAAGATGGAACCGCCGCCATTGGGGAAATACTTCTTAAACAATTCGTGATCGGGGTGATCTGCAAGTGAAGGATGGTTTACCTTTGCAACCTTCGGATGATTTACGAGGAATTCCAATACCTTATTTGTATTCTCAACGTGACGCTCAACTCTCAAAGACAATGTCTCTGTACCCTGAAGGAGAAGGAATGCAGCGAAAGGTGAGATAGCTGCACCTGTGTCTCTCAAAAGAACTGTTCTGACATAGATAGCGAATGCGGGCTTGCCGACTGCCTCTGTGAACTTGATTCCATGATAGCTGGGGTTGGGTTCTGAGAGCCAGGGATACTTGCCGGAAGCTGCCCAGTCGAAGTTACCCGAATCAACGATAACGCCGCCCAATGTTGTGCCGTGACCGCCGATGAACTTTGTAGCTGAGTGAACTACGATATCAGCGCCGTACTCGATAGGTCTGATGAGGTAAGGTGTACCGAAAGTGTTGTCGATAACGAGCGGGATGCCTGCCTCGTGAGCGATCTTAGCGAGAGCTTCGATATCCGGGATATCTGATGAAGGGTTACCGAGTGTCTCGATGTAGAGAGCCTTTGTGTTGGGCTTGATGGCAGCCTTTACCTCGTCCAGATCATGGATATTAACCAATGTTGTATCAATACCATAAAGAGGGAGTGTGTTTGCGAGAAGGTTCTCTGAACCGCCGTAGATCGTCTTCTGGGCTACGATGTGCTCGCCCTTAACTGCGAGACCCAGGATGGTGTAAGTGATCGCTGATGCACCGGAAGCTACTGCAAGACCTGCAACGCCGCCTTCAAGTGCTGCGATCCTGTCTTCGAAAACGCCCTGTGTGGAGTTTGTGATTCTTCCATAAACGTTACCTGCATCTGAGAGGTTGAATCTTGCCTCTGCGTGTGCTGAGTTATGGAATACGTATGAAGTTGTCTGGTAAATCGGTACTGCGCGTGCGTCTGATGCAGGATCGGCCTGCTCCTGGCCTACGTGGAGCTGAAGAGTTTCAAATTTATAGTTGGACATAATTGTGTTTTTCCTTTCTTAATTCAAATAGTTATAGTTGTGCTGTCGGAACAGCGGCTGTTTGAACAAGAACAACACATTCGTCCACAACGGAAGTTATTACGGACTAATGTCTGAAAATAGAACTTGCGGTCGTACATAACTCCCGTCCTCCTCTCTTCAATGAATTTTTGCATATGATAATCGGTTAAACCCACCTTGTCAATAGGATTATTAAAATTTTTTTGGCTGCCTGCTTTTCAGACTGTCGGCGAAATGTCGACGGAAGGATTTTTTTCGCGATCGGCAACACATCAGATAAAGACTGTTGCTTAATCGACGGAAGGCCTGTTCATTGCTCATTGTTAGCACTTTTGGCAGATGTTTAAATGAAGCCATCAAACAAAACGCCGGAAGGCAAATAAGAAAGGACAAACAAAATGAAAAAGAATTTATACTTAATACTCGGTACCACAGCAGTACTCGCAACGGCAATAGCAGTCGCAGCCTGTGCAACAAAGAAGAACACGGCAAAGGCAGCAGCACAGCCCCAGTTCAGAGAGACGATCGCCAAAGAGACCATAGCTCCTGATGAAGGCCAGAATCCCGTAATGAACTTTATCGGCAATTACTACGGCGGAAGAGCCTGCGTCAGCGTTGAGGCAAAAGGTTCTGATGAAGCAGAGATCACCGTAGTATGGGGCGACAGCTACAACACAAAGGCAGTCTGGACAATGAGCGGCACCTTCAATGAAGCTACAACAAGCGTATTCTACGATAACGCAATCAAGAAGATGATCACACTTAACGAGAAGGGCGAAGTCATTTTCGAAGAGTACCTTTACACAAGCGGCAGAGGCGAATTCGTATTCAGCTATGACGGAGTTACATGGAACGATCTGGAAGAGCACATGGCAGACACAATGGTCTTCAGATTCGGCGATTCAGTTGAGGACGTATGCACAACGATCTTCCCCGGAGACGTAGTCGAGACAATCCCTTCTGAGCCCACAGCAACCCCCACACCTAAGCCTACAAATAAACCTACAGCAACTCCTACTCCTAAGCCCACCGAAAAGCCTTCTGAGACTGAAGCAAGACCCACTGAAACAGCAGCCGCTCCTACAGAGCCCGCAGCTACACAGCCTTCAGTTGAAGTTACGGAACCCGCTCCCAAGACAGCAGCAGACATCAACGGCGAATACAAGAGCGGCAGAGTAACTGTTGAAGTAGATTCCGAAGATCCCGAAAACGTACAGATCTGGGTAATCTGGACAGCATCTCACAACTCAAAGGCAGTCTGGTCAATGAGCGGCAAGTACGATCCCGCCACAGAGACTATCAGCTACGAAAACGGAACAAAGAAGGTATTCACATACACAGAAGAAGGCGAACCTGAGACTGAGACAGTCGAATATACAAATGACAAGGGTGTCTTCGTATTCAGCTACAACGGTGTAACCTGGGAAGAATACAACGAGAATATCGCAGAAGGCATGGTCTTCACCAAAGAAATATAAAGATTAAATAAAATAACCGAAGATATTCTTTCGTTATTAATTAATCAATAGAAAAGCTCCCGGAAGTCCTTTCCCGGGAGCTTTTTATTTCTGATTAATTATCCGTCAAATCCTATGGGGTAATTTCCGGTGTCTCAGGTGTACCTGTGTTTTCCGGCGGAGGTGTCGTCGTATCCGGTGGCGGTGTGATCTCCGGAGTCGGCTCAGGCGTCGTCGTATCCGGTGTCGGTTCAGGTGTCGTCGTATCCGGAGTAGGTTCCGGTGTATTGATCGGCTCTAAGTATTCACCTGTGCTCGTATCAATGGAAGCATATGTTCCGTCAGGTTTCAGAGTACCTACCGCAATGCGCGCTCCGTATGAATTATAGTATGTGGAATTGTAATATACGCGGTCGATCTCGTTGCCGTCAGCATCGGACCAGACCTTGTAAGCATAAGCTGTGATACCGTCGTGAGAGTTGCGGAGTGTCTTTGTCTCGCCGACTGAAAGGCTCGGATCTGCGACATACTCCGTATCGCCTGCGGGAGTTCTGCTGACAATCTCTGCACGTGTCTCGATGGACTTGCCCTCAGGAAGCTTCCTGCCGTAGATCTCTGCATTGCATGTGTAATCTGAAGGATCCCACCAGGCTAAGATAACGATCTGGTAATCAGTGTCATTCTTGAACTTGAGATCCAATGCAGGCCAGTCAACTGTAGCATCAAGTCCGGGTGAGATATAGTCGGACGGCCAAGCGTGGCTGTGACGCTCCACGATCTCGAGGTCTGTCTTGAGAGCTGCGTTGTAAAGGGTCGTGCTGACCTGGCAGATACCGCCGCCGAGACCCTGCTCGTACTGACCGCCGGCAATGACCGTTGCAGTAAGGAAGCCGTTTTCGTAAGTTCTCTGACCAACTACTTCGTTGAATGAGAAAACTTCGCCGGGCTCAAGGATCGTGCCGTTGATGTTGTCACATGCCTGGCTGATGTTGTTGTTTCTGTTGGAGTTACCGTCTGTAATTGTCCACTCGGAACCTACCAGACCGAAGTTCTCGTTGATCATTGCCTCTGTGATCTCAGGCTCTTTTACAACTGTGGGAACTTTTACCGTGCCTGTGTATGTGCCTTTGCTGAAGAGATCTTCGACTGCCTTTGCTGCACCGTCGATGTTGATCTCATAACCTGTCTTTTCCTTGTCGATAACGAATTCCCTGGTCTCAGTATCGAAGTCAACGATGGATGCGTTCTTTACCGTTGCGTACTCTTCAACAAAAGGAGTGAGAGCAGCGGAAACTGCTTCTTTTACGCCGTTTACCTTGACTGTATAAGTTGACTCGTAAGTTTCCTTCTCGGTCTTGAGCTTTTGGACGCTGTTATAGCACTCTGCAAGATTCGTAAGGTCTTCTCCGCTGACGGGTCTGTATTTAGCAAATGCCTCGTCAATGATCTCGGCAGTATTGTATTCAATGGTTACGTCCTTGAAATCAGGGGTAAGGATCTTTCCTTCGAGGTCGAGCTTTATTGCGACAGTAACAGGATTTGCAGGCAGTTTCTTCATGACTGCTTCGTAAGCTTCCTGCTTTGTCATGCCGCCGACGTCAACTCCGTCGATTACTGTTCCGGGATAGAACTTATCTGTTGCAAGCTCTGCATATGCAGCATTGGCATTCATGGTCTGAACCGTGCCGTCTGCCATGACTACTTCGATCTGGGCTTCAAAAACTTTCTCGATGGGATTTGCACCGGGATTCTTGAAGTAAAGAACTCCGAAGATAACGCCTGCAACGACAAGAATGCCTAAAACAGCAAAAACTACGGGCAATGCAGACTTTTTCTTCTTGGGACCCTCTTTAGCCGAGGTGTGCTTGACCGGAATATCTGCCGGCTTTGTCTCTTTCTTTACCGGCTTTTCCTTGGAAAAGTCAATAAAAGAACTGTCTTCTTCGATCTTCCTGCTCTCAACCTTTGCCAGAGCGTTTGAGTTTCCGGCTCTTGCGGCAGGTCTTATGTTTTCATGTGCCTGATCGGCTGTCTTTTTCATTTAGTAGCTACCCCTATTTATTAAAGAAAAATGCTAGTTTTATCTTCACTCAATAATAAACATGCTTCTCTCAAATCTCAACTGTATAAATTATAGATATTATTCCTGATTTGCTATTGCCGATATGTCATCATATTCGGGTTTTGCCTTAATTACGCCGTATCCTTCGGTAACTTTGACACGGACTTCCCCATATTTTGTCAGGACTTTTTCTTCGCGCCTTGCGAGCTTGAACCTGTCCATCTCGTTATATCTGATACCTATCGTCGTGGTGTTCTCGAAAACAAGTCTTGCGAACTTTTCCTTGTCTTCGGGCTTTATGAGCATCGTGAAAAGAATTCCCGGGCGGTTTTTCTTCATGCCGATGGGCGTCGTATAAACGTCAAGGGCGCCTTCCTGCATGAGAATGCCTGTCGCATAGCCGATCTCTTCACCGGTCATGTCATCGACATTGAACTTGAACTCGATTACCTTATCGCCTTCGTCTTCCGAGCTTCCGATAAAGGTCCTGAGCATGTTGGCCTTTGCAAAATCCTTCTTTCCCATGCCGTAGCCTGTCTTCTCTATCGCCATGACCGGTCTCTGACCGAAGCTGTCAGCAAAATGCTTGAGGAGCGCCGCGCCCGTGGGTGTGAGGAGTTCTCCTTCAACGTTGCCGCTGTATGTGGGAATGCCTTCGATTATGCTTGCAGTGGCAGGTGCGGGTACCGGAAGGATGCCGTGTGCGCATCTGACCTGGCCGTAGCCTGTCGCAAGAGGTGATACGACGATCTTGTCAGCGCCGATCTGCTCTAACAGAACGCAGACGCCTACGATATCTGCAACCGCATCCATCGTTCCGACTTCGTGGAAATGGATCTCTGAGATCTCTTTACCGTGCGCCTTGCTCTCAGCTTCGGCGATCAGGCCGTAAACAGCGAGGGCATCCTGCTTAACCTTGTCAGAAACGTTAAGGCCGCCGATGATGTTCTCGATATCACTCATGTGGGTGTGATGATGGTGATGGTGTTCATGCATGTGCTCATCTTCTTCAACGCCAAGTGCGACAACACGTGCGTGGGTGCCTTCGATGCCGCATTTGACGGACTTCTCGAAGTTATATGTGACATCGGGGATTCCCAATGAATTAAGTTTTTCTTCACATGCCTTGACGTCGCCCGTAAGTTCGGCCAGAGATGCCAGGAGCATGTCGCCTGCTGCGCCCATATTGCATTCGATATAAAGAGTCTTCATCAGGTTAACCTCCGATGTGATTGATCATGCTGGCAGAATAGCCGGCACCGAATCCGTTGTCGATATTAACTACAGTGACGCCGCTTGCGCATGAGTTCATCATGGCCAGCAAGGCAGTGAGCCCCTCAAAAGATGCGCCGTATCCTACGCTCGTGGGAACCGCGATAACGGGGCAGTCGACAAGACCTCCGATTACACTTGCAAGTGCGCCTTCCATGCCGGCAATGGCTATAACAACACTTGCTTCCATCAGTTCTTCTGTATGAGACAGAAGTCTGTGGATACCGGCAACGCCGACATCGTAAAGTCTTGTAACCTTATTGCCCAGAAGTTCTGCAGTAACGGCAGCTTCCTCAGCTACGGGAAGATCGGATGTTCCTCCTGTGGCAACCACTATGGTCCCTTTGGCAGAAGGCTCCGGTATTATGCCTGCAGCGCCGATCCGGGCAACATCGTAATACTTGATGGAAGTCTTAAGCTCAACAGCCTTCTCAGGAGAAAGTCTTGTGATAAGCACTGTCTTGACTCCACCTTCAAGAAGACTTTCCGTGATCTTATCTATCTGCTCAGGCGTCTTGCCTTCGCCGAAGATGACCTCCGGAATGCCCTGCCTTATGCCTCTGTGAAGGTCGGGCTTGGCAAATCCGAGATCGACAAAAGGCTTCATTTTTAAAGCAGTCTCAGCCTCTTCTGGAGTCATCTCACCGCTTGCAACCTTATCTAAGATCTCTCTTGCATCACTCATTTGACGAACCCTCTTTGATGTTCAACACTTCGTTCATGCTGCCCGTACGGTAACCGTCAATGTCGATAGTTACGTACTTGAAGCCCAAACGCTTAAGTTCATCGGATATTTCTTTTCTTGTGCGTCCGTATGTAAGAAGCTCAATGTCATCAGGAGCGGCTTCGATCCTCGCGATATCACCGTGGACTCTTACACGGATACCGCGAAATCCCATGTCTCTGATGAACTTCTCGGCATTGGCAACGCGGATCAGGCCTTCGGTGGTGATCTTCTCGCCATATACAAAACGGGATGCAAGGCATGCGGCGGCAGGCTTATCCCAGGTGGGAAGATCTGCTTCCTTTGAAAGCGCGCGGATGTCGTTTTTGGTAAGGCCGGATTCTTTGAGGGGGCTTACTATCCCGAGTTCTTTCATGGCACGCATGCCGGGTCTGTAATCGCCCGTATCGTCTACATTGCTGCCGTCGGCAACTTCGGTGATCCCAAATTCCGCAGCGGCTTTCTTGATTGCGTCGAAATCCATTTTCTTGCAGTAGTAGCATCTGTCGGGCGGGTTGTTTTCGAATTGTTCGGAATCGAAAACGTCACACTCGATCACTACCTGCTTAACGCCGGTCTTTTTGCAGAACTCTACAGTCCATTCGAAATCTTCGTTGATAAGGACCTGGGATCTTATCGTGACAGCGATGGCGTTGTCGCCAAGAACTTCGTGAGCCTTGTATACAAGATATGTCGAATCGACACCGCCAGAAAACGCGACCGCCAGTTTCCCGGCGGCCTTAATACGCTCTGTGAGCGCTTGTTCTTTTATTCTGATATCTGCTTCGTTATCCATCATTTAGCTGCCAGCATTGCCTTGACCTTGCCCTCAGGATCCTTAACGATGAGGATAACGAGCCAGATGACCATGCCGAGTGCGACAACGCAAAGTCCGAGATATGCATCGTTGAGCATGTCTGCGGGAGCCTGCTCGAAGAACTCTGCGCCAAGCTCGATGTACTCAACTACGGCATCAACGAGCCACATAAGGCTTGCGCCCCAGTACATAAGGGCAAGTGTGCCGAGTTTTCTGTCAGATTTTGAGTTATACCAGAGGATAGTAGCAATAGCTGCTGCAAATACAGTGATAAGTAATGTCATGATATTGCCTCCTTATGCCTTTGCCTGACTCTTGGCCGCAGCCGGAGCTTTCTTCTTGGAAATGGCTTGGGACACAAGCACCATTACGACCCAGGCAAGTGTTACAAGAACTGCCATGGCAACTCCGCTTGTCATCATCTCGTGGAACATCTCAGCTGCGTCAGCCGGATTAGCTGCTGCAGTAAGGAAGGGGAACCACGGTGTTACTTCGCCGTGCCATACATGCTCAAAAGCAAGGAGTGCGGAACCGCCCCAAAGCATATTGTTAAGCCAACCCATCTTCTTGATGAAAATGTTGTCGGAACCTTTCTTGTCAGCTGCGTGCTTGATTACTGTTGTTACGATTGCTTCTGTTGTAGGAACCAAAAAACATGCCATAGAGCGATCTCCTTTATAAAATGTTTCTCAATAATGTGATTTTAGCATAGCAAAATAATCGGTATATATCAGTTAGTGGCAGAATATTAGTCTTTTTTTGACTTATTATTGCGGAATTCTTCGATGTGACGGCAGATCGCATCGAACGTCTCATCACTTAAGTCATGCTCGATCTTGCAGGCATCGTCTTCAGCTACATCCGGACCGACACCTAAAGCTACGAAGAAATCAGTAAGCTTCTTATGGCGGGTATAGATCTTGGAGGCAATCTCCATGCCCTTTTCCGTCACCGTGATGAAACTGGACTTGTCCATCTCGATGTAGCCTTCCTCACGCAGACGTTTCATGGCATTGCTGACGCTCGGCTTCGTGACGCCCAGAAATCCCGCAATGTCAACGGAACGGACATATCCGTTCTTTTCCTTGAGGATTATCATCGACTCCAGATAGTCTTCAGCAGACTTGCCGATATCACTGTTGGTCTTCATAAACAAATGCCTCTTAAAACTTATAGTGTTTGCATTAACAAACTATTTCAATACTACAAACTTTATTGGTGCATGTCAAAACAAAACTAACCAAAAACTGATATACGGGATTCGCTTTCGAAGAGTATTATTTTGATATCAATTACTGAGGTGTACATGTGAATCTGATCGAAAACATGACAATGGACGAAGAGCGTGCCTTATACGGCAGCTCAGACATTACGGTAAGGACATGCCGCTTTGACGGTCCGGCTGACGGCGAGAGCGCGCTTAAAGAATGCAGTAATGTTACCGTCGAGGATTCTTATTTCAATCTGAGATACCCCTTCTGGCATGTTCACGGCCTCAATATCACTTCATGCGAGATGACCGACAAATGCCGCGCCGCACTGTGGTATTCGGACAACATAAAGATCAGTGATACAAAGCTCCACGGCATAAAGGCGCTTCGTGAATGCGCTGACGCGGAGATCATTGATTCATCCATCATTTCACCCGAGTTCGGATGGTCCGTAAAAGGCCTTAAGATGGTCAACACGTCAGCCGAGTCTGAATATTTTCTCATGAGATCTTCGGATATTGTTTTCGAGAACGTGTCACTCAAAGGAAAATATTCTTTCCAGTACGTCGAAAACGTTGAGATCAACAACTGCAGATTCGACACCAAGGATGCCTTCTGGCACGCAAAGAACGTGACCATTAAAAACAGCGTTATCAACGGCGAATATCTTGCCTGGTACTCAGAGAACCTGACATTCATAGACTGCACCATTAAGGGCACACAGCCGCTTTGCTACTGCAAGGGCTTAAAGCTCATTAACTGCCGCATGGAAGACTGCGATCTCGCGTTCGAGAGATCTGATGTTGAAGCAACGATATCAACTCCCGTGATCAGCATAAAGAATCCGCTGTCAGGCAGCATAAAAGTGCCTTCAGTCGGAGAGATAATCAGGGACATTCCCGGTGCGGACGGAAAAGTAATTACCGGCTGATCAGTCGTCCTTTTTCATGACAACATTAACGTAGTTGTAAGGGATCTCGATCCCTTCTCTTGCGAAGGCGTCATTGACGCGCTTATTGATGTCGCTCATTACCATCTCGGTAGCGTTGGTGGGCTTATAGTAAACGGTCGTGGCAAGAACGAGACTGCTGTCTGCATATGCAATGAAATAAACAGGACCATAGTCCTTGTTCTTCCACTCGGGCTCGGAATATTCGGATTCGATAACGGCATCCCTTAACACCTTCATGGCCTTGTCCATATCAGTTCCGTAAGCAACATTGAATCTCATGTGGACCGATCTGATGCTCGTGTTGTGGCTCATGTTTGTGATAGTACTTGAATTGATCTTGCTGTTGGGGATGATGACATCGACCGTATCGATCGTTCTCAAAACGACATGCCTCATTGTGATGTCCATTACGATTCCCTTAAGGCCGCCGTCGAGCTCGATCCTGTCTCCGATCTCAAAAGGCTTGTTGATGCTGATCGCAATGCCGCTGAAAAGGTCGCCGATAACGGGCTGTGCTGCAAGACCTATGACCGCACCGATTATCGCGGTTCCCTGGAAGAGGACCTTACCGATGTCGGTGGTTGCGGTCGAACTCATGAGGACCCATATTATCGCGATCAGGATGATGAGCGTCCTTATGATGTTCTGCGTGAAGCGGATCTGGATATTCTTTTTTTCCTTGAGCTTCTTTTTTACGAAGTGGTTATATATCGCAAGCACGATCGAAGTGACGATCGCAGCGATCGCCGTGTAGATCAGGAATTCAAGGACCTGACCGAGTATCGTCGTCTTGTCGAAGTAATTGCTCAAATCGATTCCTGGAATATCTGTTCCAAACATTTTCAGACCTCGCTGTCTTTAGCAAAATAATCGATATCCGTTGCGTAGCACCATCTGCCGCCCGTTAGATTGCCGAAGAAATACTTCATCGATGCTGACTCGCACATTGTAAGAAGCTTTCCGTTTGCGAAAATTATCTCCTCTGCCATCGGCGGAGCTTCAAAGTAAAATGCCCTCGTGCTGCTGTCCAATGCATAGACCGGAACCGTCACGGTAGCTTCAGGGAGACCGGAACCGATCCTTCCCATAAACTCCACGGGTTCTGAATATGAAATGTCGTAGCAGCTTATCGTTGACTTCGCTGTTCCGTAAGATTGGGATGTCCATATCTTTCCGTCCTTCACCGTCATGCCCTGGACGAGCCCCGGCATCGAATATATCTCGGACGGTAATGTCTCAATACCGAAGACAGAATCCTCACCGTCACCAAATGCATAACAGTAAGCCAATGCACGGTTCTCTTCACCTGTCGTTGTCGTGACCCAGTGCGATTCATCGGTCATGTAATTCGGATCCCTGTAGAACTCTCCGACGATCATGCGGTCATCAGAAAAGCAGATCCATGCAACATTTATCTTGTCATCTAAAAACTGTGTCGGAAAACTTCCGAGCTTCTTTACAACGTCCCCGCTGTTTGCGGAAAGGACATCATTTAGGCTGTAAACATTTATGAGTGCATCTTCATCGCCTGCAACGAAAAGATATTCACCGTGTGCGGCAAGACCGCCCGCATGAGGCTTGATCGCATTGCCTTCTTCATCTCCCATGATGATATAGCCGTTATCTTTTCCGCTACTGCCTTCAACTCTGTAAACACGTGAAGGCGAGCCGTCCTTCTGATAACCGCACACAAGATAAGTATTGGTATCTTCAATATAATCGAGACCCTGAGGCACCATATTATCCATAAGGCCCGGTATGACAAAAGCCTTTTCGGAAGCTTTATAGTATGCATTTACGGGCGCCCTGAAATATATCCTCGCGCCAACCAGGACCAGCGCAACAAGAATAAGAAGGGTCAGCAGTATTCCTCTGATAACCTTCTTTCCCCTGGAACTCTTTTTATTTCCTTTTGCCATATATACGGTAAGTCTCCCTGATGTTTACTAAAACTTATTGTATCACGAGTAGGGAAGATGCCTCAAAAAACCGGCGTTGTATAATTGTTTGCCCCAAAAAAGGCCAACAATTGCATAAATCAGCGTTTTTGTGCAATTGTCGCCGTAAAAATCGGCCAACAATTGCACACGCATTCTTTTTATAGTAAAGGTATCAGTACCAGTCCTTGTGTCTCTTGATGTAGATGACCTTCATGATCTGTGCGAAAACCATGTAAACGAGCATGAGGATCGCAAGCCAGAGCATATAGCTTAAAGGCATCGTGGGCAGATCGAATAGTGTTGATACACCCGTAAAGCCGATGATCAGCGTAACTGCAATTACCGCAAGTGTTGAGAGCGTCAGCTGCACTGATGCCCTGTCGTTGATGAACGGGAGCTTCGGCGTTCTGATCGTGTGGATTACCATCGTCTGTGAGATGACGCCGAACATGAACCAGCCGCACTGGAAGTATCCGGCCATATCAGGATTGTTGTATCCGAATACGAACCACAGAACAAGGAAGCACAGAACGTCTAACACGGTGCTCAAAAGTCCGAACGATACCATGAAGCCTTTGATGCCGCCAAGGTCCCACTTCTTCGGTTTCTCGATGTACTTAGATTCGACATGGTCGAAAGGCATACCGAGCTGTGCGAAGTCGTTTAAGAGATTCTGCACGAGGATATGTACAGGAAGCATCGGAAGGAACGGCAGGAAGATGCTCGCGATGAGTACCGAGAACATGTTTCCGAAGTTGCCGCTGACGGACATCTTTAAGTACTTGGACATATTCGCAAATGTGCTTCGGCCTTCGACAACGCCTTCGTCAAGGACCATGAGATCCTTTTCGAGCAGGATGATGTCTGCAACTTCTTTCGCGATATCAACGGCGTTGTCAACCGAGATGCCGATGTCTGCCTGCTTTAAGGGCAAGCTGTCGTTGATGCCGTCACCCATGTAACCTACGATGTGGCCGTTTGCCTGGAACATCTTAACGACACGCTGCTTCTGATAAGGAGAAAGCTTTGAGAAGATGTCGCACTTCTTGCATGCTTCCTTGAGCTCTTCATCACTCATTGCATCGACCTTTGCACCTGTCAGTGTCATCTCGGTGGAAAATCCGAGTCTTCCGCAGATGTTGATCGCAACGCCTTCGGAGTCACCCGTAAGGACGACCGTGCGGACACCGTTATTCCTCAGAGCATCGATGGCCTTGCCTGCTGATTCCTTCGGCGGATCGAGGAAGCCTACAAATCCGATGAGTACCATGTCGCTCTCGTCTTCAACGCCGAAAACATCAACGCCGTGAACGTTGTTCTTCTGCGCTACGGCAATAACACGGATACCTTCGAGGTTATTCTCTTCAGCGATCTTTTTCGCATTTGCGATAAGCTCATCGGAGATCTCCTTAACTTCACCGTCGATCTCGATGAATGAGCAGATGGACAGGATCTCTTCTACTGCACCTTTTGTAATGAGCTGGCGCTTGCCGTTCTTGTCCTTAAGCACGACGCTCATGCGGCGGCGCGAAAAGTCGAACGGGATCTCGTCTTCTCTTACGTATGCTTCCTTAAGGAATGACAATTCTTCCTTCTCGCCACGGCTGATGATGGCAACATCCATGAGGTTCTTAAGGCCTGTCTGGAAGTAGCTGTTAAGGAAAGCGTGTCTTAAGATACGCTTGTCCTCACGGCCCAACACGTCCATGTATTTCTCGAGGATGATCTCATCCTGTGTAAGAGTACCTGTCTTATCGGTGCAGAAAACATCCATCTCGCCGAATGTCTGGATCGCACCAAGACGCTTAACGATCGTCTTCTTGCGGGACATGTTGATAGCGCCTCTTGCAAGTGAAGAGTTCATGATGACCGGAAGCATTTCAGGCATGATTCCGACTGCTATCGTAATGCCGAACATGAGGGACTCGAGCCAGCCGCCCCTGCCCTTCGTGATGAAGTTAGCAATAAAGATAACCGGCACTGTTACGAGCATGAAACGGATAAGGAGCTTTGATACCGAATCAAGGTTCTTCTCGAAAGCGCTCTTCTCCTCATATGTGTTGAGGCTCTTGGCCATACTTCCGAAATATGTATCACAGCCCGTTGTAAGGATGACCGCTTTGGCGCTTCCGGATACGATGTTCGATCCCATGAATCCGATGTTTGCGAGGTCCGTAACACCGACATTCGTATCAGATGTCGTGAACTTCTCGACAGGATTGGATTCACCCGTGAGCTGGGACTGGTCAATAAACAGGTCCTTTGTCTCAATGAATCTTACGTCGCCGGGGATCATGTCGCCTGATGCGAGCTTAACGATATCGCCGGGTACCAGTTCTTCGATATTAACTTCGATCTCAACGCCGTTGCGGATGACATCGAGCTTGGTGGAGATCATGCCCTGAAGCTTTTTAGCAGCGTTGTTGGACTTCTCTTCCTGAATGAAGGAAATTGCTGCGGAAATAATGATTACCGCAACGAGCATAAGGAACGTAGCAAACGAAGGCTCGTCAGCAAGGATCACATCCGTTATGAAAGTGATTGCCGCAACAACCAGGAGCACGATATTAAACGGGTTAATGACCGCGTCCTTGATACGTACGGCAAGATTCTTTTCCTTACCGAAATCAATGATATTCCTGCCGTATTCTTCAAGACGGTCGGATGCCTGTACGGGATCAAGACCTTCTTCATCAGTCTTATATTTCTCGAAAAGAACTTTCTGCTCCAAACTGCTCAGTTCAAGCAAAGTCTTTTCGACTTCGTTGCGGCGTTCGGGGTTTTCCTTCTTTTTCATATCAATCTCCTGTGTTTATGCGTTGTAGGGTAGATTATATAAAACATTTTTGTCATCAACAAGGAAAAGCCGTCGTCTCAAAATGCCGTATTTTTTCGGAGTCTTTGACCTCATATCGCAGAAAAATCACAGTAACCGTCATAGTGCACTGTGACTTCTAGTCGTTCTCTGATAGCACAGCGATGTACATTTTTTGTCAAATAATGCCGTAAAATTGCATAAAAAGCTGTTTTTGTGCAATTTTCGAGTCGGAA